>UOFF01000166.1_pt1 | contig 11018 bp, 7 predicted proteins | sample 1990091 | NCBI WGS metagenome assembly UOFF01 (sample SAMEA4728526, study PRJEB27164) | hydrothermal vent metagenome | biome: marine basaltic hydrothermal vent biome; feature: marine hydrothermal vent; material: mineral | place: Pacific Ocean | collected 2011-06-14/2011-07-23 | depth 1741 m | reverse complement strand
AGGTGCTTATACCGGGTTAAAACATTTAAATTTGACCATGGATGTGCCCATTGCCATGGGTGCCACGGTCACCTATGCATACTCTGTATTTGTTACCTTAAGCCAAAGTGCAATAGGACATGTGTATTACGACACGGTGGTTAATTTTATATTTGTTATTTTAGTTGGGCGTTTTTTAGAAGCCAAATCAAAGCGTCATGCAGTGTCTGCAACACAACGTTTAATGGACTTGCAACCTAGAGTGGCCCATGTATTGCGCAATAATGAAACCCATATTGTGCCAATACGCGGGATACAATTAAATGAAACCATTCTGATTAAACCGGGCGAAAAAATACCTGTCGATGGCACGGTTATTTCAGGTTGCTCGTCAATTGATGAGGCGTTATTAAGTGGTGAATCAACTCCGGTTAAAAAACAAATCGACGATAAAATTTTTGCCGGCACCATTAATATTGAAAGCACCTTAACGGTAAATGTCACTGCCACCTTAAGCAATACCTCGCTTGGAAAAATAATAAATTTGGTTGAAGAGGCCCAGGCCAGTAAAGCCCCGATACAATGCATTGCTGATAGTATTGTCCCCTGGTTTGTAGCAATTACGTTATTTTTAGCCAGCCTAACCTTTGTCTATTGGCTTAGCGATGGCATTGAATTAGCGTTATTAAGTGCTACCTCTGTATTAATTATTACCTGCCCCTGTGCTTTCGGACTAGCCACTCCCATGTCTATTGCAGTGGCTTCGGGCTTAGCGGCAAGACACGGTTTGCTTATTAAAAATGGCGCGGTATTGGAATATTTATCCAAAGTAAACCATGTAGTATTTGATAAAACCGGCACCTTAACGCAAGGTAAAATTCACATAAATCAGCTTGTTCATAACAAAGACATCTCAGAAAAAGTGCTGCTTGAAAACATTTCACACCTTGAAAGTTTATCTGAACACCCGATAGCACAAGCGATTACACAATACGCAAAAGACAACAATGTTACGCCCAACTCACAATGCGTAAACAATTTTATTAATAATCCAGGACTGGGTGTACAAGGTGAAATAAATAATGATTTGGTATTAATTGGCAATGCAAAACACCTTGAAAATAATCAAATTAAATTACAAGTAAGTTATATCCAACAAGCCAAATTTCTGGAAGATAAAGGCATTAGCTGCCATCATATTTCAATTGGCAAGTCACATGTAGGTTTTATCAGCCTTAGTGACCCGTTAAGGCCCGATGCTAAAAAATTAATTAACAAGCTTCGCCAGGCCAACATCAAACTTTCATTGCTCAGTGGTGATAAACAAGCCGTAGCTGAAGCCATTGCGAATGAACTGGGTGGCATGCATGTCATCGCTGAGGTGCTGCCCCATGAAAAAGACAACATCATAAAAGCCCTGAAAAATAAAGGGGAAATTGTGGCGATGGTAGGCGACGGCATCAATGACGCACCTGCTCTAATGCGAGCTGACGTGGGCTTTGCCATTGGTTCAGGCACCGATGTTTCAATAGACAGTGCTGACATTGTATTGCTCAGTAACGAACTGAACAAAATAAGCGATGCCGTTAATCTATCTAAACGTACCCTGCTTACTATAAAACAAAATATCACTCTATCCATTATTTATAATATAATAATGGTGCCGCTGGCAATGATGGCCTGGGTTACCCCCTTATTTGCCGCTATCGCCATGCCAATAAGCTCATTAGCGGTAATTGCTAATGCATCACGCATACGCACACTGTTTAAAAATAGCGATGGAGAATCTAAGTAAAATGGAAATAAGATGGATATAATCTACACACTAATCCCATTAATGATAGGGCTCGGCTTAATGGGTGTCATCGTCTTTATCTGGTCGGTTCGCAGCGGACAATACGATGATTTAGAAGGCGATGCCCATAGAATACTAATGGATGACGACGACCCGTTATTACCGGGTAATGAAACGAATAAAACAAAAGACAATAATAATGACAACTGATAAAAAACCCTACGGTACGAATGACAACTCGTATATTTCTGCTGGAGAACTAGAAGGAATAACAACGTTAGTTGATGGTTTCTACAGCTATATGGACAAGCAAAACCATGCACAAAAAATTCGTGACATGCATCCTGAAAACTTAGATAACTCAAAAGAAAAGCTCACGCTATTCCTCAGCGGATGGCTCGGTGGACCAAAATTGTACCAAGCAAAACACGGACAAATTAGTATCCCGCAATTTCATAAGCCCTTTGATGTTGGCGAATCAGAACGCGATGCCTGGTTATCTTGCATGAAAATGGCCATTAATGACCAAGACTATACCGACACATTTAAAACTTATTTACTCGAACAACTCGCTGTGCCAGCTGAACGCATTAGAATGGTTTGTGAAAATAACAAATGAGTTGAATTAAAGGCATGAAGTGAGGCTTACCATTAACTTATCTCGTTCCAATGCTTTGCGTTGGAATACATACACATCTGGCGGATTGTCGTTAAACGCTTCAAATGAAACGGATTATATAGTGTATGAATTCCCACGGAGGACCGTGGAAACTAGAGAAACATTTAAAACACCTGTAATTAATCACCACCGCCACAACCGCTTCCCCCGCAACCTCCACCAACACTACTGCATCCACCGCCGCCACCAGGACCATTACCGCCTTCAAAAAGCCATTTAATGACATAATAAGCAATAAAAACACCAAATCCGACTTTTAGCCAAAACCAAATATCTCCTCCATTAGCATCAGCACCACACGAAATCAGTACAATCGGCAGTATCAAAAAAAACATTAACTGCTTGAAAGAGAAGTTAGGTTGTCTAAAAACCCAGTGATTAGCTTTATTAATACGAATAAAATTATCAGATAGATTAAATCGTGCTTCAACCTGCGGCCAGATGCTTTCTGGGGGTATCTCATTGAATGTATGATTATATAATTCAAGCGTTTCAGAATATTGCCGATTAAATTTCACACCTTCTTCACGCCCCCCTTTAGTTGGGTTATGATGCAATTCAAACCCTAATATATTTTTACATAAATCTACCCAATAAGATCGGGTATAGGTCATATGTAAGTGCCAGGCTTGATCAACTTGATCTGAGGGAGTTACTTCATGTTTTGAGATTGCGACCAAATAAATAAAACGCTTATATTCAATAACCACTTGATTTGCAAAATCGATTGACCAGCCATTTTCTCTGGCAAGTCGTTGAGTGAAGGAAAAGTCATCATCTGCTGACCCTATTTCAAAAATCGAGAGTTTATGTTTAAGTATATTATGATTCATGTTACCAAATCACTTTCCATTGTCCCTTTGTATTTTTTCTGATTGTTATTTTAAATTTGCTCCAGGCACCCGCTTTAACTTTTCCACCGCGTGAATTAACTAAATTAAACAATGCAATGTCAGCTGTTCCTTTATTTTCGCTACCAATATACTTTATCCCTGATATACCCAATGTAAAAGATTTATAATTACCAAAAAACTGTTTCAAGAAACTTTTTCGATTTGGCTGAAACTGACTTATTTTTTGTAACGCATCAATATTACGTGATTCAAATTTTTTCTTAAATTTTCCTATCATGTCATTAACCATTTTAAAACCTGACTTTGATTTTTTTGTACTCTTCTTCAAATCGGCATGCATTTTTTTAGCAAGCCTAGATTTAGGCATATATTTATCAAAATTTATCAATATGTTTTTTGCAGACTTATATTGCTTTGCTTTTATTTTTTTATTAAACAAAGACGTGATAAATTTTGTTATTTTTTTAATGCCTGCTTTTGCCTCAACATTGTTAGAGTCAATTTTTAATACTTTGCGGTATAAAACTAATGCATTTTTATTACGCGGACTTATTACATTGCCCAAATCATATGCACGCTTTGCTTGTGCGATATTTTTATCTATGTCTTGCGAGATTGTTTTAATTTTATTTCTTAAATTTTTAACATCTTGTGAATCTGGATCAATAATAAGAATATCTGCAATTTTTTTATCCAGATCATTCATTTTTCTGTTTATTAAATTATTTTTTGCTTCATTTACTAAATTAATTAAAATAGCATCCAACTCATTTTTGGCTATTTTATTATCAGAATCTAGCTTCAATACCTTTCGGTATAAAAATACAGCATTTTTATCTTTAGGACGCGTTATATTTCCTAACTTTAATTCAGTTTCTGCTAACTGCAATAATTCATTTATTTTCTGACGCTTATCCTTAGATAGGTTTATCGTTTTGGCTAATTGCTTTAATTCTTCTGAATCGGGTATTGCCGCTTGCAACAGCTTGATATTCGATTCTGCTTTTTTAACATACCCAGCATCCAAGTCACTTTTAATGCCACCGATATAAAACTCAATAATATCTCTAATTCGACTTTTTGCTTCTGAGTTATCGGCATCAACATTTAAAGCCTTTACATAAAAATAAATCGCTGAGTTTTGGGTTTCTATTAAGTTATCGTCTCTTCTTGCATTGTCTGCACTTTCAAGAAATATCACTAATTGGGCTTTTTCAGTTTCGGACAAATGTTTATTGGTTTTTTTATCCAGTAAATAGAATGATATTCCTCCACCAAAAACAGCTAACACAACAATTATCGTAATCAATGATTTTGTGTTTTTAAAAAACAGTTGATAAATATTTAAAAAATTATCAATCGTTTTATTTTGTGAACTAACAGACGCCGTTTGAGGTTTTTTATTTAAACGCTGACTTAATGAACTGGGTGCCTGACTAGGGGCTTGGCTAGGCGCTCTACTTGGCACTGAACTGGGTGATAAACTGGGAGATGAAACCACTACTGTTGCTTCATCATCTACTTCAATTGGCACATACTGCATGTTATCAGGCAATGCTGGTGATTCAATTTTACCACTCAGCATATCCGCCCAAATGAGCACATCTTGTGGTCTTGCTGACGCTTGAAACATTAATGCATTATCAATAGCCAGTAAAAAACCTTCTGAATATTCACCCTTCTTTATGACAGATAACGGTTCATAAGCATCCCGCCCACTAGACAACAAATTGGAGCCACGGGCAAGTGCATCAATGGGGAGCTTGCCATTAATGGCGCAATATAAACATGCACCTAATGCATAAATATCTGTCCATGCACCTTGTTTTTCATTGCTTTCGTTATATTGTTCGAATGGGGCATAACCATGAGTCACAAGACTGGTTATTGAACGTGTTGCCGCACCTGCGGTTTTTCTTGCTGCTCCAAAATCTATGAGCACGGGAGAACTATCACTGCGTATGTAAATATTAGCGGGTTTAATATCTCTATGAATAAACCCTTCATTATGAACCAATTTCAAGCCATTTAACATGGGAATAAAAATATCAAGAAGCGCTTGCTCTGAAAGGTTTTTATTTTTCTTATACAGCCTGGATAAATCTTCCCCTTCTTCGTATTCCATTATCATATAAGCGGTGTTGTTTAATTCAAACACACTCATCACGCGCACAATATTATGATGCTTAAATTTTGCGAGTGTTTGTGCCTCACGAATAAAACGATCTAACCCCCAGTCATATAATTCCTGAGACTCACCTGTTGATGGGTGTACAGTAAAGCCGGTATCTCGAGAGGAAAATTCACGGGGAAAATATTCTTTTATTGCAACTTGTTGATCTAGGTTTTTGTCCCATGCAAGGTAAGTGACACCAAAGGCACCACGCCCTAATACCGATTTTATTTCGTACCAATGGAGTACAAAACCGAGCTCTAGAACATCTCTATAGGTCGTTTGATTCACAAATATGATTCTTTAGTAATAAATAAGTCATTCATGTTTTTATGAAAATTTAGTTAAGTGATGTTAATTAAAAAGAGATTTAATACCTCAGTAAAGTACGATGAGATAACAAGCTGCATCAGGCTCTCTGTGTTTCTTATTATTAGTTCTGGGTAACTATTCAGCTCATTTACAGAACAGCTATGGTAAGTTTTTTACACCATTTAAGCCATTTTTAAATCCGCTGAATAATTACAATTTTGGAGTGTTTTATTATTCAAAAATAATATAATTCATTTATAACAATTTTAAAGCGTCAATTCAGCTATTAGTAGTATAGACTAAAATAATAATTACATATTAAAATCATTACTTTAACGACATATGCAAGAACATTAGCTTTTAATAATATGATTAAATTGTCCGAGCATTTTTTGCTGATATGCACCTTCAGCACTGGTGTTAAATAAAGGCTCAGTAGGCTGTAACAACACCAACTCTAAAGCAGCTGCACGACGTTGCCGCTGAAACCCTGTTTTTAATATAAACTGGCAATGTTCTCTTGTTACAGGTTGACCCACCAAATAGCGAATGCCAACTTGAAAATTATGTTGGTTTTTATCCCACCATTCTTGTATAAGACTTTGCACTGGCCAGGGTAGGTCTTCATCTGAGTCCATTTCAACACTTTCATCTTCTGGGTCTTCAGTTGGGCCAGCTTCAAAACCCTTTGGCCAATCTCCATCTAAACTATCATAGGCAATATCAACACCCGTAATCATTGAAAATGCCTCACCTGCTTTTCGTGCAACTTCAGGTATTGCCATTAAGTTGATTAGCCAGGGCACATAAAGTGGGTCACCAATAATGCCCGCCGCCAACACTGCATCACCTAACACTTCAGGGCCTTTTGTAAATTCACTTAGCCATTGCGTTGAGTTAGCCACACTCATCACTCGTAACATAAGCTGTAAACTGCGTGTAAGATACAAAGACTCTGGCACTGCAAAGCTATTAAGCATTTTCAATGAAGATTTATCCCCTAATAAAACCCCTGACCAAGCGGCCCAAAACTTGCACATTTCATTATTTGAGTTTAATTTTTCATGCACTAAAGGCAATAAATTTTGATATTTCAATTCACCCACTGCGCGCAATGCCCTAGCTTGAAAATAGGGATCGGTATCTTCAATGGCAGCCGTAAGTGCCACTTCAGGTACTTGGTGTACAATAACACTGCCCGCGACAGCTAAACGACGATACGTTTCAACATTAGCATTAAGCATGCCGGGTATCCAGCGCTGGTAATGCTCATTTGACACCCATCCAATGGCTGAAACTAATGCGCACCAGTTTTCTGTTTCAGACAGTGCCACTTGCATTACGTTATCAACTCGTTTGCCATCATCACCTTCGAAAGCCAATATCGCTGCAACAAAAACCTCACCGGGCTCGTTAAAGGTCAATGCCGTTTTACAAATTTCCCAACCCGCATCACCAGCTATGCGCAAACCATCTATGTGTGCCTCTAACCTGTCATCATGATGTGCGATATCTTTCAAAGAATAATGGGGGTCACGTATCACATCACATCGCTGCAACCATAAAATAGCTGCTTCTTCTGCATGTTGCTCTATTATTGATTTTATTATTTTTGTTTGCATTTTTATTAGGGTTGGTTTTTTATCGGGTCAAGTCTTGCAATTAAGCATTCATTTTAAACAACTTTACAGTTCTGTCCATTGTTGAACAGCAAATTACTTTATCGTATACCCACTAAAAACATAAGCAATAGCTAACTTACTACCGAGACACACGAAAAAATACCCGTTATTTGACTCAGTAATATGAACTATATATTTCTTGCTTGTAATTCACGTAAAGCATCACACAGTCTTACTAATGCATCAGAGCCTTCATCGGGTGGTAAATGCAAATTAATAAAAATCAGTTTATTTATGTTATTAGTGGCTTGTTTTAATGCCACTTCAAGCTCCGCCTCGGTTTTAACTTCTAAGCTTATCGCATCACCGGCAAACGCTTGTGGTAATAGATGGTAGTTCCATTGCTGTATATCATTATATGGCCCATCGTGAATTAAACGCTCGATAACATAGCCATTATTATTTAAAAGAAAAATAATAGGGTTACAATTGTGGCGAAGCAACGTTGATAATTCTTGCGCTGTCATTTGAAATGAACCATCACCTTGAAATAACATAACACGTTTATCTGGTTGCGCCAGACATACTCCCAATGTAGCAGGTAATGCGTAACCAATAGATAAATAATAGCTTTGTGAAATATAGTTTTCGCGGTCACTTACATAAAGTTCTGCCGTCGCAAATAAGGCATCACCTGTTTCTGCCACTACAATAATATTTCGATCAATATACCGATTAATACGGTCATAAAAACGTGCAACCCGAATTAATGCATCAGGTTTAATTTTAAAATCACCTTGTGGCTCATGGGGATCAACCTTATAAGTACAAGAACAATGGTGTGCTTGCAATTGGTTTAATAATGCATCGATATAATCACCCATCCATATGCCTAGATAAAAATGCCGACCAATTCGCGTTTTATTTTTATGCGCACGAATAATATTTTTCTCAGGAAGGCGTGCTGTAAACCCGCCCGTATTTACATCTGTATTCATAGCACCTATGCAAAGCAGACCATCAGAACTTTCAATGTGTTTACGTACCGAGTCTCTACTTAACCCTCCCATATATATACCTGCAAATTGGGGATGATTTTCAGGTAATACAGACTTACCATCCAATGTAGTCATAAAAGGTATTTTTAATTTTTCAACTAGTTGCAGTAAGCGTTTTTCCACACCAAAACGAGATGCTTCGACACCAATCAATAACACTGGGTTATGTGCTTTTTCTATAATTACACGGGTTTCATTTACACATTCTTGTAATGTCGCTGCATCTGATATGTGCTGAAGTGGTGCCAGTAAATCACCTAACTCACGACAAGGTGCGTCAACCATATCAACGGGTATTTCAAGATAAACAGGCAGGCGTTCTGAGAGACAGTGGCTAATGACTCGATCGATTATATCGGGCGCTGTGACAGGGTCATTTAGCAAAGCGGCATCTATAGTCACTTTTCTGTAAATATCGAGTTGCATATCATAATTAGTTGCGACATGGTGCATGTGCGTTTGCGCTAAACGTTGAGCGGTATTTGGTGCGCCACTAATAATAACCATTGACACACGTTCGGCATATGCACCTGAAGCCGCATTTAATGCACTGAGGCCACCCACACCATACGTGACACAAACAGCACCAATTCCATTGAGTCTGGCATAAGCATCAGCCGCATAACCGGCGTTAAGCTCATTGCAATTGCCCACTAGCTCAATATCACTATTGACCACTCTATCCATAAAATCTAAAACATAATCACCTGGCACGCCAAACATATGATTTAGGCCGGCATTATGTAAACGCTTTATTAGGTATTGTCCAACGGTTATTTTTTTCATTATTTTTATCCTGTTGGTATATTGGTGGAAATCAGGTATTGCAACCAGACATCCATTTCAAACAATCTTACAGCATAATTTTTTGTTGAATAAATTCTAATACATTCTGCTTGAACTGGGAAAAACATAAAAGCTGCGAGGCACTAAGAAAAGCCTCAGCTTGAATATATTTTCCACTCAAAAGACAATTAAAAGCCTCATGCGTTAATCTTTTCGCTTCTATTTCAGTTTGAATAAGAAGCAATAAATCTGCATTACAACGTTTACACTCCGCATTATCATTGATTCTTCCGTGACAAATGGGGCATCGATCCATTAGGATTCCAGATAAAATATTAATTCTGATAATTGGTTAGTGGCCTCTTCAACCCCCATATCTTTGGTAATGGCATCTTTCATCGCTTCAATACTATCAACCAGATCCTCTCTATCATCTTCTCCTTCGGTTGCTTCCAGTAGTTGCTCTGCCTTTTCAAATAAAGCCTGATTTTTAATTAAATTTAATTGGTTTTCTGTGTCTGACGGTTGAATCGAATCTTCTGTTTGATCATTAAACAATTGATTAATGCGTTCTTTTGCTTGATTCATACTGACTTCATCAAGGTGTACAAAAGCATTATCAATTGTCACGCTGGCTTCTTTTCCAGTACATTTTTCAATGCACGACACTTTTAATATGCCATCCAGGTCTAAGCTGAATGTTGTTAATAGTTCATTACCGGAAGGAATTTTACTTAAGCCTTCAATGTTGAATTTTCCAATTTCAGTGTTATTTAACGCATCTTCATCTTCCCCTTGGTAAACCATAACGATGACGGTTTCCTGGTTATCGACGGCAGTAAAAAAAACATCTGTTTTACTAACGGGAATCGGGCTGTTTTTGCGAATAAGGGGGACAAAAGTATAAGGGTACATTTCGCCATTTAACTCAGTTAGCGCGCTGGTACCAAAGGTATAGGGTGTTACATCAACAAGTACACTATTAATTTTATCGCCATTAATAATCGCTCCTTGAATTGCAGCCCCATTGGCTACACATAAATCAGGGTCAATTTCATTACGCGGTTGTAAGCCAATTTCTTGCTCTAATTGCTGATTAATTAAAGGTGTTCTTGTAGCACCGCCGACGAGTAATATTTCATCCAGATCAGATGTGCTCAGATTTGTGCCTTCCAATGCAGTGTGAATTGCATGAAGTGTTTGATCAATTAGGGGGCTGATCATTATTTCATAATCATGTCGGCTGAGTTCCAGAGATAAATGTATAACCTTATTGTTTACTTTGAGCAAATATTCTTCATCTAAGCGGGCGAAAGGCTGGTTAGATAATGTGATTTTTGCAGATTCGGCGGCTTGTCTAATTCGGGACAATACCTTAGGCTTAAATTCATTATCATCAATTGAAAATTCATTTTTCAAATGATCAACTGCATAATCTATAATGAGCTGGTCAAAATCATCACCACCCAGATGATTATCACCGTGACTGGAAAGCACTTCTACAATATCATCTTCTAAGCGAACCACAGAAACATCAAATGTGCCGCCACCTAAATCGTAAACAAGAATATGTTTCTGGCCATGGTGATTGCTTTCGTAAGCTAATGCAGCAGCGGTGGGTTCATTAATGATGCGGACTATTTCAAGGCCGGCAATTTCACCTGCTTCACGAGTGGCTTGGCGTTGTGCATCTGAAAAAAAAGCAGGTACAGTTATAACCGCTTTATGCACTGTTTCACCCAGTTCTAATTCTGCAACCA
>UOFF01000156.1_pt1 | contig 11217 bp, 10 predicted proteins | sample 1990091 | NCBI WGS metagenome assembly UOFF01 (sample SAMEA4728526, study PRJEB27164) | hydrothermal vent metagenome | biome: marine basaltic hydrothermal vent biome; feature: marine hydrothermal vent; material: mineral | place: Pacific Ocean | collected 2011-06-14/2011-07-23 | depth 1741 m | reverse complement strand
CGAATTTTTCGTGCAATAATCTCACTGGGTTGCATGATAATATTGGCTTTGGTGGCGGCAAATAATTTTTCATTAGATTTTTTATTATGTCGGGCCACAATAAACAGGCTAGGATTAATTTCCCGTGCCGTCATAATAATGGATAAATTATTGGTGTCGTTATCCGTGCCAGAGATTAAACCAGCGGCCTCTTCTGTGCCCGCAACTGTTAATGTATGTTCGTCAAACCCTGTGCCTATAATAAAATCATTATGTTTATTTTCAGGTTGACTAAGAAAAGCTTCGCGTTTTTCCTCAGAGGGGTCAATAATGGTAACCTGAATATTATTATTAAGTAGCTGTTGGTATAAGCTGCGTCCAAATCGTCCAAAACCACAGATAATCCAATGGCCTTTTTCAAGATATATTGGATTGGTCAGATCTGTGTCAGGTACCCCGGTGAGCCAGTCATATAATAAATGTAAACCTGGCGAATACATGGCCATGGCAAAAATATTAGCAAAGGTATCGAATGGGTTAACTACGAAATCAGTACCAAAAGAAAACATGTTGTCTTCGTAATCAGCGAATTCAGAGCGGCATACAACACAAATATCCGGGTGAAGTAATTTACTGACCACAGCAATTTTTAAATTGCTTTCATCCGATGCGGTGACAGCAATAACAGCTGCACATTTTTCATGTTGTAACCCGGCCTGTATTAATATGTCCGGGTCGCGTGCGTCGCCCATAAATCCTGGAACCAATAATTGAAATTCTTGCAGTGGTAAGGTTTGAATGATGGAGATATCTTTATCAATAACCACAGCATGAATATTGCGTTCAGTTAAGGCTTTAACCAGTGCATTGCCTGTTTCACCAAATCCACAAATTAAAATAAAAGTATCAGGGATACGTGTTATTTGTTTCGAAAAAATATTTTTTTTCAATGCATCACGAAACAAAGGGTCTTGCACTAATGAAATAATTTTTCCCAGTGAGTAAAACCAAGTAACAACAGAGATATAAACCGTAACGAGCGCCCAAGTGCGTTGAGCACTAGAGAAAGGCAGAGGGATTTCTCCAAAACCAATGGTGGTTGCGGTAAAGCTGACAAAGTAAAAAGCATCAAAAAAACTCATATGCCATGGGTTGCCCTGTTCATCTACGCCCGGTGTAATGACCATGCCCAAAATTGATATGGAATAACCCAAAATTAATATAATAATGGGTATACGCATTTGGTGCATGATAAGTGATGTCACAAGTGACATAGGGTGCCCCTGAAATGCCTAAGAGACTGTCCGAGAATGAGAAATCTGCTGCGGAAAATCCATTTTGGCCAGCTTTCGCGCAAATTTTTGTTAAATAGACCCATTATTCGCCTCAAATTTGCACAAAATCTGCCTCAAACTGGCTTTCCCTCACGACGACTTTCATTCTCGGACGGCCTCCTAGTGACGCATCATTGATGTTTCAATGATAAGCAAAATAACCGAAATAAAGTTTGCGATCATTGCGCCACCACTCAAAGAAATAATGGTGGCCATGCTGCTGGCTGTGAGTGCATCACCTTGAATGTTTACTACATAGGTCCAAACAAGCGAGGCGGAAATAAGTTGAACCAAAGCGACTAAACTGGTTGCCAGTAACATAGCACCCATTTGAGAACGGTCACCAAATTTAAGCACCGTCGCAATTAAATTGACGACTATAACGGCGAATAACTCAAACACATTATGGTGGTTGGGGTTATCTACTTCACCTGCATAAAAACCAAAGTTTAAGGTAAGTGCGAGAATCATAAAAAAACTAAAGACAACTTTCTCACGGTTCATTTTATTGGCCCTTTGTTATTTTTTGTGAGTGTTATGTCTTTGAGTATAGTCGTATTTTTGTAATCCGTTAGTGGTTATTTTTACAGTTTTGCGCACCGTATGATTGACATGCTTGGGTTAGATTTATGCTTTTAATGGCTCTGTCCTATGTGTTTGATGCCATCAAGAACAGTACGGAGTCGGATCAAAGCACTGTAGCTCTTGGTGGTATGGGTTGGTGGGGACAGAGCGCCAGAAAGCGGCGTTTTTTCCCCGTTGGAGAAACACCCAAGCTTAACTTAATGGCAGTGGTCTTGAGCGGTAGGTAGAAATATCAGGGAGTTTGACCCTTTGATTTATTAACTTACTGGTATTGAGTCCGAACCCTCTCGCGCTTTTGGAATAAGTAGAGTTCGATAACTTTGGGCGTATTACTTTTTTAGTTATTACTAGAAATTTGGTAGGCGCGAGTGGATTACTGCGCACATCCATGTGCTTCGCCCTCCGGGTCATGATGTTTCAATAAAAAGCTATTGAAGCATCATGTGCTGATTCGCTCCAGGCGAATCAGTCGAACGGTTCGAACCCTCTCGCGCTTTTGGAATAAGTAGAGTTCGATAACTTTGGGCGTATTACTTTTTTAATTATTACTAGAAATTTGGTAGGCGCGAGTGGATTCGAACCACCGACCCCCACCATGTCAAGGTGGTGCTCTAACCAACTGAGCTACGCGCCTATAGGGTCACCGAAGATGCGCAATATTACCGATTGCTACGCAAAATGCAAGCTAAACACTTACATTAATCAAAGTCTTACTGGGATTAACAGTGAGTAAGGCGTTAGAAGTAAAAAACCCAAGCCGCACCACCTAATTTAATTGCATATACAATAAATATCTTGACTACAGTCTATTTGTATGTACAATTAAATTATGAGTCTTTCATACGATCCCAATAAAAATAAACGTAATATAGAGCTACGCGGTCTCAATTTTGAACGAGTAGTTGATTTAGATTGGGGCAACGCATGGATTTATGAAGATGAGCGTAATGAGTATAACGAAATACGTTTTATTGCATACAGTATGCTTGATAAACGGCTGCATTTTGTTTGTTTCACAGAAACTAAAGATGGTATCCGTGTTATTTCATTTCGAAAAGCAAATAACAGAGAGGTAAAACGACATGAGCAAGAAGTCCTTAATAGATAAAGACGGGGAAGTTCGCGAATTAACCGCTGATGACCTCAAAAAATTTAAACCCTTATCAGAAGCAAATCCTGCACTGTATGCAAAAATCAGGAAAGGTGTCGGTGAGAGAGGGGAGCAAAAATCACCAACCAAAATACCTATTAGTATTAGGGTGAGTCCAGAGGTTATTAATTATTTTCGAGCTAAAGGTAAAGGTTGGCAAGGTCGTATAGACAACATACTCAAAGATTATGTAGCTCATCACAAATAAAAACTTCAACGAATAAGGATAGATCGTGAGACCGAAGGGATCCACGATCTTATCCGGTTGTTGAACAAACCCTCTAACTGGACCTTATACTATGAAAATATCGCATTTTATTTTAGACTGATGAGTGTCTTTTTCGGTAAACTCGGCAAGCTAAACACTTACATTAATCAAAGTCTTACTGGCATTAACCCGGTGGCCAGGTCATTTGTCGCTTACCTAATATATGTAAATGTATGTGGTGTACGGTTTGACCGCCTTCATCATTGCAATTCATTACACACCGGTAACCGGATTCATCAATGCCTTCTTGTTTAGCCAGTTTTTTTGCAGTTAAAAATAATTGACCTATTAATTCAGCATCTTCCGATTGGAAATCATTAATAGTTGAAATATGTTTTTTGGAAATCACCAAAAAATGTACAGGGGCTTGTGGGCTTAAGTCTCTAAAGGCTAATACGTCGTCATCTTGGTAAATGATGTCGCCAGGGATGTCACCACTAACGATTTTACAGAAAATACAATCACTCATGTTTCTGGCCTTTTTGTTGTTTATTGTTTTTGTTAAATTATATAGGAAAAACAAAATGAGAAGGTACTTCTGGTATTGAAAATTAGTTTTTTAAGCGGTAGCCTTACATAACGCTTCGAGTATATTATAAATTTTGGTCTCGGTATTTATTAAGCTCCACTACCAGCATTTTAGCCGCATTCGATAAAGTCCGTTGTGGGTGGCTCACTAGTCCCAGTTGTCTCTCAAATTTCACCCCTTTAATATCCATAATAGTAATGTCTTTACTGAGCATTGACGTGGGTAATACACTCCAACCTAAGCCAATTGAGACCATCATTTTTATGGTTTCTAAATAATTGGTCTCCATGGCAATAGTTAAATTTTGTTGGGTTAAGCCGAGTGCATTTTCTAGGCGTTTACGGGTAAAAGTGTTTTGTGAGGGTAAAATGGCGGGAATTTTGCTTAACGCGTTAACGTTTATTGGTGCTGAATTTGCTTGAGGGTGCTGTGCGCTGATGACAATTTTTAATGGGTCGTGCCAAATAACCTGACTCTCTAATAGCGGAGTGTCATTTTCAGGCAAGGTGGCAATGGCTAATTCTACGTCACCTTTTAATACACAATGACAGGCTTTTTCAGAGTCCATAAATCGAATATCTAAATCCACATCTGAATATTGTCGGGTAAAGGCGCGCAGTACTGGCGGCAGCCGATGAAGACCAATGTGATGGCTGGTGGCAATGCAGAGTTTACCGGAGACCTGCTCGGTTAAGTTTTCAATGGCTCGTTTGCTTTCAGATAACTCGGATAAAATGCGCTGTGCGCCTGGTAGAAGGGTTAAGCCTGCTTGGGTGAGCTGCACGCGTTTGCCGATACGATCAAATAGCCGTGTGTTGAGCTCGGTCTCGAGCGCACTAATACGTTTGCTGACAGCTGGCTGAGTGATAAACAGTTGTTCAGCTGCTTTGGAAAATGAGCGCGTTTCATTCACCGCAATAAAAGCGAATAAATTTTGAAATTCCATCGATTCTCTCTTTGATTTATTATTCCCAATAGGAATAGTTTATATGAAAAAGATGAATTTGTTTTATGTTTTTACTGGCGTTACACTCTTTTGTTCTAGGTTTAAAAAATTAATTGTGTTAGGGCGGAGATGAGAGAAATGACTGGCAAAACATTATATGAAAAAATATTTGATTCTCACGTGGTGCGGTCAGAAGACGATGGTACCGCATTGCTGTATATCGATCGACATTTAGTACATGAAGTGACATCGCCCCAGGCTTTTGAGGGTTTAAGGCTAGCTAAACGTAATGTTTGGCGGGCAGATGCGGCGCTGGCAGTGCCTGATCACAATGTACCCACGGTTGTGACTGAGCGCGCAATAGGTATTGCGGGTATCAGTGATGCGGTTTCTCGAGTGCAGGTGGAAACGCTGAATGATAATACCCAGGAATTTGGCATCACCCAGTTTGCCATGAATGATATTCGACAGGGCATAGTACATGTTATTGGGCCAGAGCAGGGGGCGACACTGCCCGGTATGACGTTGGTGTGTGGTGATTCCCATACTGCCACCCACGGTGCATTTGGTGCTGTGGCATTTGGAATTGGCACGTCTGAAGTTGAACATGTGTTGGCGACACAATGCTTGTTGCAGAAAAAAATGAAAAATATGCGTATCAATGTTGAAGGTGAACTTGATGCAGGGGTTACGGCAAAAGATATCGTATTGGCAGTTATTGGTGAAATAGGTACTGCAGGCGGCACGGGTTACGCGATTGAATTCGCGGGTTCAGCGATTCGCGATTTATCCATGGATGGGCGTATGACAATTTGCAATATGGCAATAGAAGCAGGCGCACGTGTGGGTTTGGTGGCGGTGGATCAAACCACCATAAACTATGTTGAAGGCCGACCATATGCCCCAAAAGGTGACAATTGGGATAAGGCTATTGTCGCATGGCAAGCATTATACAGTGATGAAAATGCCGTTTTTGAACATGAAATCACCCTCAATGCAGTTGATATAAAACCCCAGGTGACCTGGGGGACATCGCCAGAAATGGTGGTGTCAATTGACATGAATGTGCCTAATCCCGCAACTGAAAATGATAGTGTTAAATCAGAGGGTTGGCAGAAAGCGTTAAATTATATGGGGCTTAATGCGGGTATCCCAATGAATGAAATTAATATAGATAAAGTATTTATTGGCTCATGCACGAACTCTCGTTTAGAAGATTTACAACAGGCTGCTGATATTATTAAAGGGCGTAAAGTTGCTGACAATGTGAAACTGGCGATGATTGTTCCAGGTTCGGGTTTAATTAAACAACAAGCTGAAAAAATAGGCTTAGATAAAATTTTTCTCGAGGCGGGTTTTGAGTGGCGTGAGCCGGGTTGCTCTATGTGCTTAGCCATGAATGCAGATAAATTAGAACCACAAGAACGTTGTGCTTCCACATCAAATCGCAATTTTGAAGGGCGACAAGGACAGGGTGGACGCACGCATTTGGTTAGCCCTGCTATGGCCTCAGCGGCAGCGATTGCAGGTCATTTTGTTGATGTAAGACATTTTTAAAATTCAAGTTTAGAGATATAGTATGCAAAAATTTAATCAAGTAACCGGCGTGGTTGCACCGATGGATCGACCCAATGTTGATACTGATGCAATCATTCCTAAGCAATATTTAAAATCCATAAAGCGCTCGGGTTTTGGCCCTAATGCATTTGATGATTGGCGTTATCTTGATCCAGGTGCACCGGATATAGATAATACAACGCGCCGTGAAAACCCGGATTTTATTTTAAATCAAGCGCCTTATGATCAATCGAAAGTGCTTATTGCCAGAGAAAATTTTGGTTGTGGTTCATCCCGTGAACATGCCGTGTGGGCGTTAGATGATTTTGGTTTTCGTGCAGTCATTGCGCCGAGTTTTGCCGATATCTTTTTTAATAACAGCTTTAAAAATGGCATGCTACCCATTGTGTTGAGTGCGGATATTGTCGATACACTTTTTAATAAAGTGGCCAATAAAAAGGGTTTTGAATTAACCATCAATTTAGAGCAGCAAAAAGTGATTACCGAAGACGGTGAAGAATTTGCCTTTGAAGTGGAGGCGTTTCGAAAACATTGCTTACTGAATGGCCTAGATGATATTAGCTTAACGTTGCAGTACGCTGATGAAATAAAGGCCTATGAAGAGAAAACAAAGCAAACAGCTCCCTGGTTATTTTAAATAGTGACGAATAAATAAGGTTTTAATATGACACAAAAAATTGCAATTTTACCCGGTGATGGTATCGGCCAGGAAATCGTAGCCGAAGCCATTAAGGTGATTGAGTTTCTAAAAGCAGACGGTGTATTAGATGTTGAATTAAATGAATCACCCGTGGGTGGCGCAGGCTACGATGCATTTGGTGAACCCTTACCCGCAGAAACCCTCGCACTTTGTAAGGCCTCCGATGCGATTCTTTTAGGCGCGGTGGGCGGCCCACAATATGAAGCGCTGCCCCGTGATAAGCGGCCTGAAAAAGGCTTGTTAGGATTGCGGTCTGAGTTGGAATTATTTTCCAATTTACGTCCGGCTATTTTATATCCGCAATTGGCAGAAGCCTCGTCGCTTAAAGCTGAAATCGTTGCGGGTTTAGATATTATGATTGTGCGTGAACTCACGGGTGGCATTTATTTTGGCCAGCCCCGAGAAATCACGGAAAAAGATGGCGAACGTTATGCCTATAATACCGCAGGTTATAAAGAAAGTGAGATTGAACGCATTGGTCGTTCAGCCTTTGATATTGCCATGAAACGTGACAAACGTGTGTGCTCAGTAGATAAAGCCAACGTGTTAGAAGTGTCTGAGTTATGGCGTGAAGTGATGGAAAATGTGGCAAAAGATTATCCAGAAGTCGAACTATCACATATGTATGTAGATAACGCGGCCATGCAATTGGTAAAATGGCCTAAGCAATTTGATGTCATGGTTACCAGCAACTTGTTTGGTGATGTATTGTCAGATTGTGCAGCCATGTTAACCGGCTCAATTGGTATGTTGCCATCCGCCTCTTTAGATGCCAATGGGCGAGGTATGTATGAACCTATTCATGGTTCAGCACCGGATATTGCGGGCAAAGGCATTGCCAACCCATTAGCCACTATATTATCTATTTCGATGATGCTGCGTTACAGCTTAAACAATACAACCGTTGCACAACGCATTGAAAATGCGGTAGGCAAAGTATTAGACCAAGGTTTACGTACTCCAGATATTATGTCTGATGGATGTAGCGAAGTCGGTACAGTAGCGATGGGTGATGCGGTTATTGCAGCACTTTCAAAGTAAAAGTGTGCTGAATAGTGGTAAATTATGAATGTGTCGGGTGAGCAAGAGTTAACCTGATTGATAGGAATATTAGAAGGTAAGTAAAATGAGTAAGACATACGATGTGGCAGTAGTGGGCGCAACCGGTGCGGTAGGTGAAACCATGCTGTCTATTTTAGCGGAAAGAAAATTTCCTGTTGGTAAAGTGTATGCGTTGGCATCTGAGCGCTCTGTGGGCAAAAGAGTTGAGTTTGGTAATACCATGCTAACCATTGAAAACTTGGCAGACTTTGATTTTACCAAAGTGCAAATTGGTTTGTTTTCAGCGGGGGGGGGGATTTCTGCCGACTTCGCACCCAAAGCGGCCGCTGCGGGTTGCGTGGTTATCGACAATACTTCTGAGTTTCGTTATGTAGATGATATTCCTTTGGTGGTTCCAGAAGTGAACCCTCATGCCATAGCAAACTATAAAACCAAAGGTATCATTGCCAACCCAAATTGTTCAACGATTCAAATGCTAGTGGCGTTAAAGCCGATTCAAGATGCAGTGGGAATTTCACGTATTAATGTATGTACCTATCAAGCTGTCTCTGGCACAGGTAAAGATGCTATAGAAGAATTGGCTGGGCAAACAGCGCGGTTATTAAATGGGAAACCAGTTGAATGTAATGTGTATCCCAAACAAATTGCGTTTAATGTGTTGCCACAAATCGATGTGTTTATGGAAAATGGTTATACCAAAGAAGAAATGAAAATGGTGTGGGAAACTAATAAAATATTGGAAGATGACAGCATTAAAGTGAACCCGACTGCGGTGCGCGTCCCTGTATTTTATGGTCATTCAGAAGCGATTCACATAGAAACCCGTAAAAAATTGAGCGCTGAAGCGTGTCGTGAATTGTTAAATAATGCATCGGGTGTAGAAGTAATGGACGAACGAGAAGATGGCGGGTATCCTACGGCAGTCACCGAGGGTGCAACGACCAATCCAACCTATGTGGGCAGAATTAGAGAAGATATTTCACATGAAATGGGTTTAGATATGTGGGTTGTATCGGATAATGTTAGAAAAGGTGCTGCATTAAATAGCGTACAAATAGCGGAAATTTTGATAAAAGACTATTTGTAATCTATAGTTACGTCTGCATGCTAACGTTTATTTTTGGCATTTGATCGACTGTTAACGAAAATGAACCTAATAAATGACTTTGAGTTTTGAAGTTACAGGGCTTAAATTTGAGTTAATGGGCAGACAACTTTAATTTTTTGTGTAGTTATTGAATTTATGTGCGGTTGAAAAAACGATTATCACCGGTATTAATGGTTGAAATTATTATAATTTTTCCAAATACATCATATTAGTGTGATAATTTTTTATTTTTCATTACGCTATTGGAATTAATGACATACACTCATATAAACATTTGTATTGTATTAATACAAATTAAAAAAATATTTATAGTATTGAGTGAGGGGATTACCTGTGCGTAAATTAATGCTGAGCCTTGCCGTAGTGGCTGCGATGTTGCCCATAAGCGGTTATTCATTGGGGTTAGGTGATTTAGAGCTGAATTCAGCGCTAAACCAGGAGCTTGATGCGGAAATAAAAGTACTGTCCGCAACAACTGATGATGCAGAGCAACTTATAGTCAGGCTTGCGAGTCGTGAGGCCTTTAGTCGTGCGGGGCTTGATCGCCCATTTCTGTTGCAACAATTAAAATTTAAGTTAATTGATAAAGACGGAACTCCTTATGTCAAAGTGTTTACTAAAGGCCCGGTACGCGAGCCTTTTCTCAGCTTTTTAGTTGAAATTGATTGGCCACAAGGACATTTATTACGCGAGTATACGTTATTGCTCGACCCACCTGTTTATAATTCTAAGGCGTCTTCAGCAGCAGCTTCGAGATCGAGTACTTCTTTTAATGAACCGGCTGAATCTCAGGCACAAACTCAGTCGGTATCCGTGCAAAACCAAAGTGCTCGGCCAACATCAATATCATCTCAAGCGGCACCTGATTCAGCTCAACAGATAAATAGACAACGCCAAACACAAACTCAGAGCCGATCTAATGCAGAGGCTGCTACTGGAAAATATCGAGTTCAGAGTAATGACACTTTGTATGAGATAGCCGATAATCTACGCACTGATAAAACAATAAGTGTTGAGCAAATGATGTTGGCACTGGTGCGCAAAAATCCCAATGCTTTTATTCGCAAAAATATTAATGGCGTTAAACGCGGTTATATATTACGCATGCCTGACCAAGGAGAAACGACTTATTTTGACCGTGAGCAAGCCATAGCACAAGCGCAAAAGCACACAGCTTTATGGCGTCAATATCGTCAGAATAGAATGATGGCAAGTGATTCACCTGCATCATCAATGGCGATAGATGAAACTCAAACCAGTGCGCCTGAGCAATCTCTTGAAGAAGATGCTCGATTGTCAATTGTCAGCTCAGGAGGTTCTGACAGTGGTCAGGCGGGTTCAGAACGCAAAGCAGATGCAGCACTGGAAAATTTGAAACAAGATTTAGCCATGGCGCGTGAGCAAATTGAAACTGAGCGGCTTGAAAAAGAGAGTTTGCGTGATCGTTTGGCTGAATTAAAAGATCAAGTAAAGCGTATTATTGAACTAAAAGATGGCAACCTTGCCGAATTACAACAAGCATTACAACCCGATGAGCAAGGTGCAGACACCACTGCTGAGCCCATGGATTCAGCTAAAGCACCTGCTCTAGAAGAGCAAACAATGGATGCTGCTGATACACCTGAAGAGATGTCTGGGGATGAAGCAGCAAAAGAAACAGAAACAGAAACAGCCGCTAAGTCAGAAGATATTTTTGTTGATGAAACTGTGCCGGATGAGCCTTTAGAAGATGGACCTAAAGACACAATGGATGCTCAAGACGAAGCAGCCAAAACACCAGCGTTTGCTCAGAAAAAGAGCAAGAATGTTTTTGAACAGCTAATGGACGACCCTAAGCTAATGGGTGTGATAATTGGTGCATTGGCATTTATTTTCATTTTAATTGCATTGTTATTGAAGCGCATGAGAGGCAATAAAGTTGCAGAAAATGAATGGTCAGCGGTGGGTGATGACGCCCCATTGGATTTAGCGGATATAG
>UOFF01000130.1_pt1 | contig 11262 bp, 10 predicted proteins | sample 1990091 | NCBI WGS metagenome assembly UOFF01 (sample SAMEA4728526, study PRJEB27164) | hydrothermal vent metagenome | biome: marine basaltic hydrothermal vent biome; feature: marine hydrothermal vent; material: mineral | place: Pacific Ocean | collected 2011-06-14/2011-07-23 | depth 1741 m | reverse complement strand
TGTTTTTTTATATTTTCAATTAGCTTGCTTTTTTTGTCATTAATTATTTCAAAACCAAGAAGTTCAATTTTATGTTTAAATTGTTTTAATTGATTAGGCGTAATGGTTGACTCGCCAAAATCGAGCTCGCCCATCAAAATAGATATTGGTATTAATTGTAATTCATTTAATACATTTTTAATGACAAGGATGCAGCGATCGCAAACCATATTTTTTATAATAATTCTCATAATTAGTACTGTATCATTTCAATCTGTTGAGCGCTAGCGCGTAAAATAAGGGAGTCAGGTACTTTGATAACTGATGGAAATGGCACTTTAGTCCCGTGAGGCTGTCGTGACATTGGCTGCGAGTATAGGGCTTATTACGCAGCTGCAATTTAAACGGGACTGAAGTCCCATCTCTAGATTAAAGCACAGTATCGTCCTAATCAAGCAATAAGTTGCCGATGTTGAGCCTTCTGGGTTAAAACCAGGCGCGAACGCTTAATAAAAATTATAAGTCGTGCGTGTCTTCACCGGCTAAACGAAAAAATCTACGGTGTTACCGAACAAAAGAGAAAATTTTTTGTCTACCTGTGTGGTAATTATCTTCTCACTATAAACGGATATTAAGCACAATGTCAGTACGTCAACTATTTATTATACTATCGGTTGTAATCCCTTTATTTATATTCATTCTAAATCGTTTTTGGTCAAATGCTTATGGGCTATTTTTTGTTGTCATACCGTTAATTGGCTTGGGCATCTATGACATGGTGCAGACCAAGCATACCCTTTTACGACTCTACCCGGTTATCGGGCACTTTCGTTTTATGTTTGAATTAATTCGCCCAGAAATTCAACAATATTTTGTTGAATCAGATACCGATGGTGTACCCATTAATCGTGAATTTAGAGCTTTGGTATATCAACGTGCAAAAGGCCAACGTGATACACGTCCTTTTGGTACCTTGTTTGATGTTTATCGTGAAGGTTATGAATGGATAAATCATTCACTTGCGCCTAAGCAGGTTAAAAACACGAACCCTAAAATTCGTTTTGGTGGAAAAAATTGTACCCAGCCATATGAGGCCTCGCCTTTGAACATATCAGCTATGAGTTTTGGTGCATTAAGTCAAAATGCTATTATGGCACTTAATAAAGGGGCAAAAATTGGTGGTTTTTCCCATAATACAGGTGAAGGGGGAATTAGCTCTTATCATTTAAAATATGGCGGTGACTTAGTTTGGCAAATTGGTACGGGATATTTTGGTTGCCGTAATGCAGAAGGCCAATTTGACGAAGCTTTATTTAGCGAGAAGGCAAAACACCCCGTCGTTAAAATGATAGAAATAAAAATCTCACAAGGCGCAAAACCCGGGCATGGAGGCATTTTACCTGCGGTAAAATTAACCCAGGAAATTGCAACCATTCGTCATGTGCCAATGGGTCATGATGTGGTGTCGCCGCCGAGTCATTCGGCATTTTCAACGCCCATAGAATTGCTCGATTATGTAGCTAAATTACGCCAATTATCCGGTGGAAAACCCGTTGGGTTTAAATTATGCCTAGGTCAAAAATCTGAATTTTTAGCCATATGTAAGGCAATGCTTAATACCGGTATTAAACCCGATTTTATTACGGTTGATGGAGGCGAGGGCGGTACTGGTGCAGCACCGGTAGAGCTCACTAACTCAGTAGGCACACCGTTACGTGATGCGTTAATTTTTGTGAATAATGCATTAATAGGCTGCGGTTTACGAGATGAAATTCGTATTATTGCATCAGGTAAAGCCATGTCGGCTTTTCATATAATACGCTTACTTGCACTCGGTGCAGATACGGTTAATTCAGCACGTGCTATGTTGTTTTCGTTAGGCTGTATTCAGTCGAGACATTGCAATCAAGATACGTGCCCTACGGGTATAGCTACCCAAAACCCTGCACGTTATAAAGCGTTGGATGTAAATGATAAGGGGCAACGGGTGGCAAATTATCAATTTTCAATGATTGAAAATTTAATGGAGTTATTAGCCGCTGCTGGTTTAGAGTGTTTGGAAGATCTAAAGCCTTGGCATATTAATCGTCGTATTAATGGTACTGAAATTACTAATTATAAAGATCTGTATCCTTGCATTACTAAAAATTGTTTACTGTCCGAGGACACAATACCCTGTAGTTGGGAAAAACATTGGCAATATGCGACGGCAAATTATTGGTAAGGGTATTGAAAATAGCGTTTTTTGTATAAATCATATCATTTATATTAGCACTAAAAAAATATCGTGGTCTGCGGTATTTGTTGCTGAAATTGTAAAGTTAATAGTATCACCCGGTGAAACGGTAACATCATTAATGGTAGTTAACTTAGCGGCATCATTTGTTGCTATCCAGCGGCGTCGGTGCTGAAACATAAAGGCCGTTAGCCACGGTTATGATGGATGGGTTAATTGCCTCTACGTTAGTGTAAATGAAGAACTCATCGACTAAAGCCTTAACATTAATGTTAAAGTTGATCTGAATATTAATGTTGAGGCTTTAGTCGATGAGCGGCTTTTCATGTGAGCAATTAAAACACCAACTACAGCAAGTTATAGTTGGCCAAGCAGATGTATTAGAACGATTGGTTATAGCGCTAATCAGTGGCGGCCATGTGTTACTCGAAGGCCCGCCCGGTCTTGCTAAAACAACCGCAGTGCATGCTCTAGCGGGAAGTGTACACGCTTCTTTTCAGCGCATTCAATTTACCCCTGACCTAATGCCAGGTGACCTTACAGGCAGTGAAATATTTGAGCCAAATAAAGGTTCATTTCGTTTTCAGCCCGGCCCGTTGTTTCATGAAATTGTGTTAGCCGATGAAATTAATCGTGCGCCACCTAAAGTGCAATCCGCACTGCTTGAAGCCATGGCAGAGCATCAAATTACAGTGGGTGGCCAAACCCACAGTTTGCCCCCATTGTTTATGGTGCTAGCCACACAAAACCCGCTGGAAAATGCGGGTACCTATAGTTTGCCAGAAGCGCAATTAGATCGGTTTTTATTTCACCTAATAATGAAATATCCAAGCCACGAAGAAGAAATAGAAATTTTACGCCGCACACGACAAGTGGATGACGGTCGTTTAGATGTAAACATCAATGCTATTGCACAACCGAAAGATATTCTTTCACTGCGCAAACAATTAAATACCATTCATGTAGAACCTTCCATAGAAAAATATGTGGTTGATCTGGTTTCAGCAACTCGAAATATTGAACAGATTATGCCAGAATGGAAAGGCATGGTAAAAGCAGGTGCCTCGCCTAGGGGCGCGATTTCGTTATTACGTGTGGCCAGTGCAAGAGCATTATTGGCAGAAAGAGATTATGTTATTCCAGAAGACGTAGTGGCCCTAGCGGTAGATGTATTAAGGCATAGAATCGTGCTTGATTTTTCTGCTCAAGCAGAAGGGGTTACCGGCAAAAAAATAATAGACGCATTATTGCAGCGAGTGACCGCGCCGTAAACATGTTGCATAATGTTTACGTAGGATGTACTGAGGAACGAAGCGTAGCACTGTCAGCTCTTGGTGGTATGGGTTTTGGGGGACAGAGCGCCAAAAAGCGGCGGTCTTTCCCCGATGGATATGTTCCTTAGCTTAAATTTGTAAAAACTATTATGAAACATTTACCAACAACCCATAAACCCATATTAACGACAGCAGAAATAGATGAATGCATCCAACAAGGCAACCAATGGACTGGTTCATTATTTAAGGCTGACATAACCCGTAAAATTACCCAAGGTCAAAGCGGCGATTTTGAAGCGCAACAACAAGGCAGTGGAATTGACTACAGTGAAACCCGACCCTACCAACCCGGCGACGAACCACGTCATATTAACTGGCGAGCCACTGCACGAACCGGGCGTCCACAAGTGCGGGTTTTTCATAAAGATGTATCACCCAGTGCTTATTTTTTAATTGATCGCCGTGCCACCATGCGTTTTGGCACACGGTCGCGTTTAAAAGTTTCACAGGCCACGCGACTGGCCACTTTTTTAGCCAGTGCCGAAGCGCAAAAGGGGCTTGGCGCGGGCGGTTTAATCTTAAATGAAACACCGCAATGGTTACCCGCGTTAGGGGGTCAACAAGGGGTTGCTCAATTGGCGCAGTTTGCAAGCCAGGCGTGCACGCCATTAAATGGAGAGTCTAATTTTAGTTTTAAACGCGCGCTAGCATTATTGATAGAGCAAATGTCACAGCAGTCATCAGCGACGGGGAGTCGTATTTTTTTACTCAGTGATTTTTATGATTTACATGACAATATGTTGTCACAACTTTATCAATTAAGTCATCAGCATCACGTCTGTGCCATTGAACTATATGATTCAGCAGAACAACAACTCCCGAAAGCAGGCATGTTACAATTATTGTGGGGGAACATAAATAATATTGTAGACACACAAAATACTGTGACAATAAACGAATATAAACAACGTTTTGAATCTAAGCAACGACACATAAAAATACTGTTTGAAAAAGCAAACATTAATTTTATCTCAATGAGCAGTCAGGTCGAAGATATTGCGGTTGAATTTAATAAGCGAAGCTCATGAAAAATGAAACCTTAGCAACAATCGCGGATATATTACCCCCATCTGCCCCCGTTTCAGCACAGAACAACATTGGTTTGTTCATGTTTTTATTGGTATTAAGTTTATCCATTTTCGCCTATGTTAATTTTTACCGATCATATAAACAACAATTGCAGCGCTTAAAAAAAGGTTATCGGCAGAAAAAAATTAATCAACGTCAGTTAGCATTCAAACTGATTCATCTTTTAAAGAAAAAATCAATTTCATCGGATGATAAAATCCGTCAACGTTTGTTTGAAGAACTGAATACTCAATGCCAAGCCGCCTGTTTTAGCCGGAATGGTTTAAGTGAAAATGCCATGGATAACTTATTTGAACGAGTTAAACAATGGATATAGGTCTATTGTTTTCGAGTGTTAAATTATTACAACCCAATTGGTTATGGCTTATTTTTCCGCTGCTAGTATTTTTATTAATTCAAAATCGATTGATAAAACGCGGTGTGATTGAAAAGCCAGGTCAACAAACGTATTCAGCTGCAGTGAAGCATCCTTTGGCTATCAATGCATTGGTTGATGCTTCAAATAAACATTCATCACACCCCATAGGGTACACCCTATTATGCAGTAGTTTATTGATGTTGGCTTTGGCGCAACCCGTGCGTTTTGGTGAAGTAATAAAAACACCCGCAACCTCGGCCGATGTTATGTTAATTATTGACACATCCATTAGTATGGTGATTAAAGACTACCATCTCGATGGCAAACCAGTTGATCGCATGAGTATGACACAAGCTTTATTAACACGTTTTTCCAATCGCTTTAGTGGGAAACGTATCGGTATTGTTGTATTAGGTGAGTTACCACAAATTTTGTTAAAACCCAGCGAAGACAAAAATTTAGTTAATCACTTAATCAACCGACTTAAATCGACGGTTGCAGGGCGTCAGGCGGCATTGGGTGATGCGGTAATAATAGCAACAGATTATTTAATTGCAAACAAACTCACAGCACAAACTGTATTAATATTAATCAGTGATGGAGTGAAGCCATCAGGCCGATTGTCGCCTATTGAGGGCGCCAATCGCGCGGCCAAGGCGGGTGTTATATTACATACTATTGCAATTGGTTCAACCAATGAACTTAATGTTAAATTGGCCGCATCATTTATGGGTGAGCTTATTTATGAAGCTGCCGATGTGGATTTGCTAAAGAAAATGGCGAAACTAACGGGAGGAGAGAGTTTTCATGGTATTGATGTAGAAGCTATAGATACGGCATTAAAAAAAATAGAACTACAGCATAAAAAAAATACTTCAATTGAGTTATTACCTCGCTTACAGCAACCACTCTATGCATGGCCATTGCTTGCTGCGCTTTTTTTGATAATCACGAAACAACTTTTTTCAAATTTACGCACTAAAGTACAAGCCATATGATCAATTTTTTTAATCAGATCTATTGGCGTGAACCTTTGTGGTTATTATTGGTTTTATATCCATGGCTGTTAATGGGCTGGAAAATTGTGTGTCAACAAAAGGGGTTAAAACGTTATGCAGATGCGCATTTATTGCCTTGGGTTGTAGTCGCTGAATTTCAATATAAATATTATGGAAAAAATAGTTTACAGGTTTTAATTTGGTTATTTTTTGCAGTGGCCGCCGCCGGGCCACGCATATTAATTTCTGCACCCAATGACATATTACCATCTGCAGGTGCTGCGATTGTTGTGGTTGATCATTCTCGTTCAATGAATGCTAATGATGTATTTCCAAGCCGTTTGCAATTAGCCAATAACATGGTGAAACAATGGAGCCTGCAAAATAATAATTTACAATTGGGTCTAGTTATTTTTTCTGGCGCGTCACATGTTGTATTACCCGCAACATCAGATAAAAAAGCATTTCATGAAGTGACACAATTACTTAATAATATACAATTGCCCACGCATGGCAGTGCCTTTGTTCAAGCATTAAATCAAGCACAAGATTTATTAATTCATAAACAAGGTGAACGCGCCATTATTATGTTAAGTGATGGTGATTTATCTGAGCCTGAATTTATCGAAATTAATAACACAGTTGCCGAGCTCAAACTCAATAATATAAGTTTACAATTGTTGGGCGTAGGGTCTTTGTCATCTACTGCATTAATGGATGCTCCGGGGCATTGGCTTGAGCATAAAGGAAAAGCCGTTTTAACTCAGCTTAAAGAAACAGAACTGAAGCGCTTGGCCAGTAGCCATGACAATGTCAATTATATGCGTTTAGATCCTGACGTGCACGTTAAGCTCTCGATCGTTTGGCCGCTACCTAAAGCGCGAATCTCCACAGAAAATCAAATAAAAGCGATTTGGCAGGAAATTTTTTCCTGGCCATTATTGGCAGCGATGGTGTTAATCAGTTTAACTCAGCTTTCAGTACCGAAACGATGGTTTAAATCGATGATGCACAGTATAATTTTTTTTGCTGTCACATTAATATTAATGTCTCAATCACAACTTGTTTATGCTGAGGCTAAAACCTTACAACAGGCTTACCAGCTATGGGGCAATAAAAATTATGCACAAGCAGCAAAAGCTTACGCAACAATAGCAGGGTATGACGCACGCATGGGTGAGGGAGCCAGTTGTTTTCGAGAAGATGATATTGAATGCGCGATCAGCGCCTTTAGTCGTGCAGCCTGGGTGGCTGAATTAAATGTTCAACGTGGCAAAGCCGCATTTAATCTGGCCAATAGTTTTTTTAAGCAAGGTGATTTTAAATCAGCCATTAATAGTTATAAAGATGCGCTTCGCTATCAGCCAGAGCAAGCGGCATACAGCAACAATTTAAAATTTAGCCTAGAAGTGCAAAAAAATATTGAGCGACATGAACGATTACTGGCTAACCGAAAAAATTCACGACGCACAGCAGGCTCGGGTGACATTGAAGCAAATATTAATTTTGATAATCAACGGGTCTCTACTTTAGATGCCCGAATATCAGATTCACCAAGAAGAACAAAGCTGAATGACAATAGTGATATTGCCTTAACCCTTGAGCAATTAGCACTGTATATGCAGCGTTATCAACGCTATGCACAATTGTCATCAAAGACCAAACATATTGGGTTGACCATAATGCCAAACAAACAGCCACGTGATTGGAGCCGGTTTAGCAATGACACACCAGAGGCTGAAAATATACTCGCTTTCTGGCAGCGTTTGTTTGAGCTGGAAGAAAATATTCCAGCCCATAGAGATCAGCCTAAAAATTTACCCGGTGTGGATCCATGGTAAAATGCATATTCATTTTATGGTTTTTATTGATGAGTGCCATGTGTCAAACGGTTAATAGTGCCGTAATGGATGCAACTTTAGTGGCAAATAATAACAGTGAATTAAAGGTAAGTATTTCAAAAACAGAAAAGCAAATTGGCCAATATTTTCGAGTAACGCTTCGTTACCGAGGTGAAAAAAAACTATCACAAATAAAACTACAAAAATGGAAGCAAGATTTTAAAATTATTGAAGGTGATGAATATGAATCAGAAGATGAATTAGGGCAGATTATACAAATGTTAAAACTGCGGCTGTACCCACGTGTTGAAGGTGTATTAACCCTGCCAGTTTTACGTTTGGGCCAATCAAAAAGCCAGGCGATGCATGTAAATGTAATAGCATCACAAGTTAATAAATCACATGTAAAACTAAATTGGATATTATCAAACGATTCACCTTGGCAGCGTGAGCCAGTATTTTTGCGGTTGAAACTGCAAACCAAAGACATCGCCGCCCATGTGTTATTAGCGTTATCTGAAACTAAAAATGGTTTATTTAAACCTTTAAAAATACAACGCCGTGTACTAGATGATGGAAGCATTGTTTTTGATGTAGGTTGGGTTTTTTATCTAAAGCAAGAAGGTTCGTTGTTAATTGACTTTCCGGTTATTCGTTATCAATTATCTGGCAGTGACCGACGACGTTTTTATTTACCGTTACAAACCCTTAACGTTAAAGCCTTACCCAGTTACTTGCCGCCGAATTTACCCATCGCAAAATTAACGCTTCACAGTGAAGTAATAACAAATGATAACCCTGTCAGTGCAAAGAACAACCACAGTTGGAAAATATTAGTACAAACACCGGCGTTAATGTCGCAAGGTGTGCCAGGCCTAGCTAAACAACTAGCAATGATAAATGCTTATGATATTGCCAAGATTAAAATAGAAAAAATTAGGTCAGAAGATAAGAATCAACACACGGATCAATTTACCTATTACGCACCTTTGCCTCAATGGTTAATGCCTTTTGGTAAAAAACTCGAAGTGAAATTGCGTTATTTTAACCCTACTACAGGGCAAGTGGACACAATGCTTCATACTTTACCCAGAGTTTGGAACATGCCTCAATGGGCCTGGACAATAGTTTTTTTTATCAGCTTAATATTATTTATCACAATAATATTAAAATTAAAGCCACCATTTGATGGTCAGCTGAGATTAATAAAGTTTCGTAAACAAATTAAAGCGGCAGAAACACCACAACAATTGAGAAATATTATTTTAGATTATGTACAAGTAATTACTTTAAGCCAATGGGTTAATCAAAATTCAGGGAATTTTAATAGAAAACTATCACTGTCAAATAAACTTAACAAAATTTGTTTTTCGAATATCCATGAAGGTAATTTGGCTCAATTAAAGCAAAAATTATTACAAATCTAATATACCCGAAACGTTATGAATTCATACATCACATAGCCCATTTCATTTTAATCGTTTAACGGTAATCTGCCAGATGTGTATGCATTCCAATGCAGAGCATGGTAGCGAGTACCTCTTCGTCACTGCCATTAAATCAATCGAGTCTGACCCTTTTGATGTGGAGGTGGGACTTTAGTCCCGCAATTTTTTGGGTTGGGCTGGTAAATTTAAGCCTTCATTGACATCGGTATTTTATTAATATGCTTGTCAATTGCCTCTATCACATTGGAGTAAAGAGGTAAGTTTGTTTTTTCTTTTTGCCAGTATTCATGGAAAAGGGCAATGGTCTCAATGGCGGTATCTAATACGATTTTTTCAGGGAGCATAGCTTTAGCAGACAGATACTTTAGCTCATCAAATGTAAATTCATCGAAGCGTTTTGTTCGACTAAAATTTAACGCTGCTTTTTCATCTTCGATATATGGGATAGTTGAAACAAAATCATAGGCAGGCGATAATGATGCACTTCGTTTATCTGGGTATATAAGCGACCAGTTTTTTAGGTGCATATCGGCATTACCAATTAGTGTATTAAACACAAGTCTGCGAATAAATTCTGAAATATCTTTTTCGTCGCTTTCTGCACCAATAACTTGAGCAATGTTTGTTGAGCTGGCTTTTATATATTTGTTCTTTGGGTAAACATCGAAAACTTGCGCAAAGTCTTCAATATGAACTGGGGTTCCATCTTCAAGACGGTCAAAGCGCTTTATCGCAAAAGCTTGCCCTTGTAATTCTCCAATGCCACCAGGAAGATTTTCAATATCTTTTACATCAATTAACTTAATAGAAGGGATATTCATTCCAATAAGTCGTGCGAGTTTCATCATGGAGTATTCGTTTTCTGGGATGCCTGCAAACCTTGTAGAGGGCAGTTTCACAATCCATGAGCCCCCTATTCCTTTTGCAGGAATAGTTAAACCTCCGCTGGCTTCACTTATTGCAGAAAATTTAAGTTGTACGCCTGCTAACGAGAAGCGAAGAGCATCATCAAAACTTTTGTCGTTATCACTATTATTTTCATCTGCATCTTCATTCAGGTTATCAAGCCAAGCTTCATCTTTATCTGGTGCGACAGTAACTGCGCCAGATAAATCCATTCCTAATGCCCGGAGCAAGAAAAATTCTCTTTCGGATTTTACACCTGCGCGCTCGGATAAATATTCACGCAAATGACCTTCTGGCAGCAAGTTAGAAAAATAAGGCATTAATGCGCTTTGTGTTGGCTTAAATTCGGTAATCAACCCGCCGAATGAATCTTTAAAGCGTAAGCCTAAGGCGTGTCTATTTTCATTTTGGATATAAGGGTCATTAAAAGAAAATAGTGTGCGATCATGCCCTACATTGGTTAGTGTGCCAACGTGCTCGCCATGTAGAAGTATATTAAGCACAGACACATTCGTCATTATTCTTCTCCATCAAGGCTATAAATGGGTAAGGGTGGTTTACCATTGGTGTCACTACTCACTATCGAATTAACTGCTGAAAGATATTTGCGGGGAATGAGTGTAAGTTCCAATTCTAAAACACGGGCAATAGCAACGAGGCTAGAAAGTCGTAAATCAACATTGCCGGCTTCTATTTTAGATATATGGCCTTGTGGAACGCCTGACCGAGAACTGAGCTCGCGCTGGCTTAAACCCATGCTTTCACGGGTTTCTTTTAGGTGCTGAGAGATATATTGCGTTGAATAGTTCATTTTGATGTGTAATACCATATCAATTAACAGATAATATAGTTTATTATATATCGTTTAATGTGCTAACCGGCAATAAATGATTAGTTATTCTATATAGTTTATAGTTTGATATATGCAATTGCATATCAATTGAGGGTGAAAAGTATCAATTGATAGCAGCCCTGGGCATTTAACCCGTTCTCTAAGTTTCTCAAGGGTAAGGGGGTATTGATGTCTCGCAGGTAATAATTTGGCCTAATACCTTAAGTCGACAGCCGTGCTA
>UOFF01000388.1_pt1 | contig 11284 bp, 11 predicted proteins | sample 1990091 | NCBI WGS metagenome assembly UOFF01 (sample SAMEA4728526, study PRJEB27164) | hydrothermal vent metagenome | biome: marine basaltic hydrothermal vent biome; feature: marine hydrothermal vent; material: mineral | place: Pacific Ocean | collected 2011-06-14/2011-07-23 | depth 1741 m | reverse complement strand
TGAGGCCTAGCCTTCAAACACACCTAATATATCTTCTTCACGCATGATTACGACATCTTCACCGTCGAGCTTAATTTCTGTGCCTGCGTATTTGCCAAATAAAACCTGGTCACCTTCTTTAACGTCTAATGGTCGTACATCACCGTTATTAGTCACCTTTCCATTACCTACTGCTAAAACGGTGCCGCGTGAAGGTTTTTCAGTTGCAGAATCAGGAATTACAATACCACCCGCACTGGTGGTTTCTTCTTCCATGCGTTTTATGACCACACGGTCTTGTAATGGACGAATATTCATGAAGTTTTTATCCTCGTTAATTTACAGCACTCGATTTAAATGAGCACTAATGATAGCTATGGCCAGCCGCGAGTTCAAGCACACCATTGTTAAGATTAATCTTCGCGATGATATTCGCCTTCAATGGTATGCGGGTCTTTTGGGGCTGTTTTGTCTTGATGAGCGGTATATGAGGTTTTGATCACAGATTTCAAGAGCAACAGCTTAATTATTTCTCGTCTTGTGAAAGGTAACAAACAAATAAACCCAATTGTGTCGGTAAAAAAGCCCGGCGTGATTAATAAAGCACCGCCAACTGCCAGAAAAAGACCTTCCATCATTTCCATTGCAGGTATTTGACCTTGAGACATTGACTGGTTTGCTCGCATTAGGGTGCTTAACCCTTGCTGGCGTAACAAATTAACCCCGATAACGGCTGTCATAACCACCAGAAGGATGGTCCAGCCTGCGCCGATAACACTCCCCACCTCGATTAACAGATAAACTTCTGAAATAGGAATCACTAAAAACAATATTGGCCAATATTTAAGCATAATATTTCTCTAAATTAATCGTAACTATTCAGCTCTCCTTCATTATTCGCCATTTTGCCGTTAGGAAATGAACACATAGGCTTATATGCTCACATTTCCCGCCTTAAACTGACGAAAGCAGAAGACAACCTGAATAGTTACCGTTAGTTTTTTGCACTTTTCAAGCACATTTAATGTGCTAAATAGTTACAATTAATCTTTTTATGTGCGTTTTGTTAAGCACACCTTAAGCATTTGATACAATAATACTATTTTACTCGGTGTTTTTTAACCTGAAAAAATCAGTTGAGTGAAAAAATGTGTCAGCTATTGGTTTGCATGGCGTAATAAAAAATGTGTTATCACCATTACAAATGGTAAGCATTTTATCGTATAGCTAGGCAAATCAAGGAATTGCTCAATTTTTTTGCGGTCTAACTGATTTTTCTAGGGTTAAGAACTTCTACACATTCTAAAGTTCTAAATTACCACATACTTATCACATTGGGTGTTTTCATAATGCATTTCAAACTATTTCGACCCCTTGGCTTTTTATTATTATTGCTATCGACATTTATTCAACCAGCTTTTGCAGGCAACCCTTTCAGTTCGCTTAGCAATCAAGATGATGGTATCAGCCTGTCTGGCGATGATGACGAAATTCTTGATCCTGACCAAGCTTTTGTTCTAAAAACCTGGTCTGAAAACGGGCGTGTTTTTGCAGAATGGAAAATTGCTGATGGCCATTATATGTACCGCGACAAAACCAAAATCATTACTGCAGATGATAGCGATTTAACCACATCTAATTATGTTATTGATAAGGGTGAATTCAAAAAAGATGAATTTTTTGGTGATATTTATGTTTTTCATCATCAAGCAAAGGCCTCTATTGCCATTAATAACGCTCAAAAAGGCATTCAAAACGCATCATTTAAAATCAAATATCAGGGTTGTTCCGAAATTTCTGGCATTTGTTACCCACCCATCACAAAAACCATCGCCCTCAACATCGAGCCAGTTAGTGATGTTGCCACGAGTATATTATCCAACCCAAGTAGTAGTAATAGCAGCATAAACACAGGTAACAGCTCAACATCGAATACCAGCACACCCCCAGAGCACGTTTCAGAACAAGATGAAATCGCCAATTTATTAACAGATAATATAGTGTTAGGCCTAATAACCTTGTTTGGCATTGGCTTATTGCTCACATTCACGCCCTGCGTTTTCCCAATGATTCCCATCCTATCAAGCATTATTGTGGGGCAAGGTGAAAAAGTCAGCACCCGCCGTAGTTTTTCATTGTCTGTTGCCTATGTGCTGGGTATGGCGTCTATTAATACGGCTGCAGGCGTTGCCGCCGCATACACAGGTGAAAGCTTAGCTGTCATGCTACAAACCCCTTGGATACTCGCCAGCTTTGCTGGCATATTTGTCGTTTTATCCTTTGCGATGTTTGGTTTTTATGACCTGCAAATGCCCAGTTTTATTCAAAATAGACTGACTGAAGTCAGTAACAAACAAAAAAGTGGCTCCCTTATTGGCGCTACAATTATGGGTTTATTATCTGCCGTAGTTGTTGGCCCCTGTGTCGCAGCACCTATGTTTGGTGTTTTACTCTTTATTTCACAAACCGGTGATCCGGTACTTGGTGGCATCGCTTTATTTACATTAAGCCTAGGTATGGGCGCTCCGCTAATCGCCATTGGCACATCAGCCGGCTCATTATTACCCAAAGCCGGTGCTTGGATGGATACGGTTAAAGCGGTATTTGGTGTTTCATTATTGGCTGTTGCCATTTATATGATTCGCAGCATCGTCCCGGATCAAGTGATACTATTACTCAGCGCAACCCTGCTTATAGTCTCAGCAGTTTATATGGGCGCACTCGAGGGCTTAAAAGAGAGCGCAACGGGTTGGGCTCACTTTTGGAAGGGTATGGGTATTGTCATTTTTATTTACGGCACTTCATTAGTCCTCGGCGCGGTGTCTGGTGGCGACAGCTTATTAACCCCACTAAAAGGCATTGCCAGCAGCGGTGGTGGTAGCTCACACGCTCAAGAGAGCCACTTGCAATTTAAACAAATTAAAGGAATCGATGGTTTAAATAAAGCACTGGCAGAAGCAAAGGCACAAAATAAAACCGTTATGCTCGATTTTTATGCCGACTGGTGCGTTTCTTGTAAAGAAATGGAAACATTAACCTTCGCCGATCCGGCGGTTAAAGCTGCGTTAGCCAATACCGTGTTACTGCAAGCCGACGTAACCCCCAATGATGAATTAGACAAAACATTGTATAAACATTTTAAAATTGTTGGGCCGCCAGCCATTATCTTCTATAATGCACAAGGTGAAGAGATGAAGTCTTATCGGGTAGTGGGTTATATGAAAGCTGACAAATTTAGTCAACATATAAAGCAGGTATTTAAGCCCTAATCCTCTTTCCGCTTATCCTGATGTGGTTTCGTCATATTTAGTTGTGCCTGACAGAAACCGCACGGCAGGCCTTAACCCGAATATTTCATAGGAACGCTAATTATAACGTAGCTTTGCTAATATACTGATAAATATCAGTATATACCCAAAGCGTTATGAATTTAGGTGAATGGCATAAAAAACTCACTGAACTTCCCCAACATTCTGTTTTCAAATAGGATATTCGAGTTAAGTAACGAAGACCTACAGCCACTCTAAAACTAAATCAAATAATCGATAAACATGCTATGAAAAATCTTATCCAATATGCCCTTATTCTTCTTATTGCTGGTGGTGCAGGTTTTGGCGTACAGCGTTTTTTAGAAAAAGACGACCATGATGGCCTTCCCGCTATGCCTAAAGCAACAGCCAGTGATGTTATTGGCACTTATCGCCCGGCCTTTGAGCTAAAAGATCTGGACGGAAAACTGCGTTCTGTCGACGAATGGAATGGAAAAGTATTGCTGGTTAATTTTTGGGCAACATGGTGTCCGCCCTGTAAAAAAGAAATGCCTGCATTCATCGAACTCTATGATGAATATAAAAAACAGGGTTTTGAAATCATCGGAATAGCACTAGATGATAAACAGTCTGTACAAGACTTTGTTAATACCTTAGGCGTTAATTACACAGTTATGGCGGCTGAATATGAAGGCTTAAAATTATCTCGCGATTATGGCAATCGTATTGGGGCCTTGCCATTTTCTGTTTTTGTTGACCGATCAGGCAAAATTCAATTTATTAAAGTCGGTGAAATCTCCAAAAAACAAGTCGAAGATGTGATAAAACCCTTACTTGCCAAAAAAGGCTAAAAACTCAATCATTATTCAGCTCGCCTCTAAAATTTGCCACTTTCTAATATTAAAATAGCGAATTCTGGAGACGAGCAATAGTGACAATTAATTAATCTTCATAACATTCTATAATATCTTTAACCAATCCACTGCGTACAATATCTTCATGCTCAAATTCATGCACATGAATAGAACTTAAATGACTCAGTCGATGGATGGCATCTTGTAAACCCGATTTATTTCCAATGTCTGATTGTTTTACATCACCATTAACCACAACTCGACAATTTTCACCAATACGCGTTAAAAACATTTTCAGCTGGGCTTTAGTACAATTTTGTGCCTCATCTAAAACAACAAATGCATCATTAAATGTTTTGCCCCGCAAATACGCTAAAGGCGCGACAACAATACGATCATTTTTGATTCCGCACTCTACTACCCCTTTCCCTAAGCGTTCATTTAAACAATCTCGAAACGCATCAAAGTATGGATCAAATTTTTCTTGCAAATCGCCCGGCAAAAACCCCATGTTCTCGCCTGCCTCAACTGCAGGCCGTGTAATAATTATTTTTTCTATGCGCCGGGCCTGTAGCTCTTCTGCAGCAATCGCACCTGCAATATAACTTTTTCCTGTACCGGCAGGCCCAATACCAAATGTAAGTTTATGTGATTTAATTGCCGTTATATAACGACTTTGAGATACAGTTTTTGCTTCAAGAGGCGTAATAAAATGTGTTGCTAGTGGCTGAGTATCTAAAAAGGAGTGGCGCGAGTTAATATCAATAACAACTGATGGATTTAAGGTTCGTTTTCTTGCGTGTTTTGCAGCTCTTTTTTGCGAAACAGAACGTCTAGTCATATGGCACCTTTTGATAATGAGTTAAAAAATATAAAACACAAAAACTTGTTATCAGGTTTGGTAGCTATCACCTCCTCAGAATTTATCACATTCGTTACTTCATTTTATAGGAGATAGTGATTTTTACGTCAAGTAAAATGGTCAAAAAAATAAGCATTAATCATTTTTTTATTTAAATTTTAAAAAAATCTTTACTTACAATTTACATAGTGTTATTTTTTGCAGTTCACCTATTATTTAAACCACTTTTTTATACATGTTTTCGCTAACAACCTTAAACATATACCCAAAACAAGCATACACCCAAAGCGTTATAAATTTTTTATCGAAAAATGAAAGTTTTAAAACCGCACAGAATTGTTACGATTTTTATCTAGGCACTTTACGCCTGTCTTCAAAGAGTTCTATTTTAAAATACCAAGCAAGATAACCAAATACAGAAAGCAGTGTTCCGATAATTAAAAACACCAACGAACCTAAAAATAACGCACGCACCTCATTCAAAATAAACGTCTTCTCTCTGTTAACTTCTGACAGATCAAGTTGCTTTTCTTGCATGTATAACTTTATATTTCCACGTTCATTTTTAAGTCGCTCTACTTCGTAAGGCGAGTAATCAACGCCGTCTATTTGAACTTTTTGCTCATCACTTATGTTGCCCGCTTGTGCCAATACTTTATTTATATGAGATAATTCTTTTTGCAAACCGTCAAATTCCATTTGGCTTGTAACAACAACTTCAAACACACTGCTTACCGTGTGCTCAAACTTTTGTATACGATCCCAAGAAAATCCGACATCTGCAACAATAATGAGCGTACCGACCAGCGCACATATTTTATAAATGGCTTGCATCGACATTTTAATGGTTACCGTGCATCAAGCTGATGCATGATGATAAGCCAGCCTAGACCAATGCTTCATCTCAGCCATTTTAAACTTATGCTTGGCATCCTCCGTATCCCAAAAAGGATTAAAGCCTACCCATGATTCGCCGATTTCTTTAAACACTTCACCACCTTTGACTAATGCGCCAGATATTGATTGTTTAGGTAAACGATACATCAAACCACTCATGCCTATTGCGGCAGCAAATATCACACCATTGGTGGTGTGTGCTAGATAATATGCATGATTATCGGTATCTGGGCAATAAAATTTTACATCGGTGAGTTCTGACATCGACTCAACGAGCAAATGAACGAGGTCAGCATGAGCTGAAGGTTGGTGCTGTTTTAAATACTTAATCAGCTGTTGGTTTTCAGGGGCATTTAACTCCCTATCAAATTCTTTTACCGGTTTTGAGAAGCTCATAAAAATACCTATTCATTAATCGAAATCAATTCATTCGATTGATAAATTACGACGCCAAACGATTAAACACCTCATCTGCAGACGCAATTGCATGATCTATCTCTAATGATAATAGGTTAAAATGTCCCATTTTTCGACCTGGGCGCGCTTCTTTTTTTCCATAAAGGTGCAGTTTTAGCGCGCTATCCGACAAACAGTTTTGCCAGTCTACTGGCCATAAGTCACCCAGCAGATTAATCATAACAACCGGACGGGTTAATTGCGTGCTCCCTGGAGTTAATCCACACATAACCCGCACTTGCTGTTCAAACTGTGACACCACGGCAGCATCCATTGTATAGTGGCCACTATTATGGGGCCGAGGCGCCATTTCGTTAAAAATGAGCTGATTATCTGTGGTAATAAAAAACTCGACCGCCAAAACACCCACATAGTTGATTTTACTCGCCAAGCCCATGGCCTGTAAGCGGGCCTTTTCGGCAGTTGACGGATCAACCCGTGCCGGCACAATACTTTTATGCAAAATGCCGTTCACATGTTCATTTTCTGAGGGTGGATAACAGGCAACTTCACCCTTAATATTTCTGGCAAGTAACACCGAAATTTCAATAGCCAAATCCATTTTACGCTCGAGCACGCACTCTACCCGCCCTAAGTCATCAAAAGCCGCGTGCAGCTGCGCTTTATCTTTTATAACTTGCTGGCCTTTACCGTCATAACCCAGGGTGGTTGTTTTTAATATGCCCGGTAAGCCGGTTGTGGCGATAGCCGCATCAAAATCATCAACTGATTGAATTAGCGCATAAGGTGCCGGTTGAAGCCCAGCATCAGTTGCATAATCTTTTTCGGTAATTCGATGCCTAGCAATAGCAACCGCCTCAACTGAAGGATGCAGCGGCTTATGTGAGGCTAAAAATGTCATGCTAGTTTCAGGAATATTTTCAAATTCTATGGTGATAGCATCACATATGTCTGCCATTTTGATCAAAGATTTCGTATCGTTATAATCGGCTTGCAAGTGAACATCTGCCACGTCAGCCGCGGGGCTTTTGGGGTCTGGGTCAAATACCACGGTACGGTAACCCATATTACGCGCCGCCATGCAAAACATGCGACCTAATTGCCCACCACCCAATACACCCAGTGTTGCACCCGGTAAAATTGTAACTGATGGTTTCATTAGTCTTCCGGGGGAAGCGTCATTGCAAAAACAGCTTCTTGTTGCTTTGCACGAAAATCAGAGAGCTTTTCAACTAATTTATCGCCAACCTCTCCCTCTTGGCTCGCCAATATCGATATTGCATATAAACCTGCATTAGCGGCTCCTGGCTCTCCTATCGCAAAGGTTGCAACTGGAATGCCTTTGGGCATTTGCACAATAGACAATAAGGAGTCCATGCCTTTAAGGTATTTTGAGTTCACCGGCACACCTAAAATGGGCAAGGTAGTTTTTGACGCCAACATACCAGGCAAATGCGCAGCACCACCGGCACCGGCAATAATACATGCAAGACCCCTCTCACGCGCTGTTGATGCATATTCAAAGAGCAAATCGGGTGTGCGGTGCGCAGAAACAACCTGTGTTTCATAGGCCACACCAAACGCCTCTAACTGCTGCACAGCATGCTGCATAACAGGCCAGTCACTGCTACTGCCCATCACCACACCCACCTTTTTATTCATACGTCACCTTAATCCAAATATTTCATCAGATCGCTAAAATTTAACTTAACTTTATGATTTCAAAAGAAAATCTTTGTATATACCCAAAGCACACTATAAGTACTGAACTACTACTGTGCTGCTTTTCCAAAATACTGCACTCCAATGAAGCATTCGGCTAGGAATGTTCCGAATCGGAAAAAACCGTTGATTTTATAGATATTTACGCACTTTGTCGAAGCTTAACTCGAATACCATCATTTTAGAATGGCTCACAGGCAAGACGGGGCATTTAAGCGTAACACTTGATCTAATACTCAAAATAATTCATTTTTTTTAAAATAAATATTTACACGAGTTTTTTACAAAAAAACAAAAATAAACACTGTATTACCATATAGTTACAAAATATTAACAGATATTAACATAGTAAATAATCACAAATTTTATCCCACTAAAGCTAATATTTTATCAAAATTCATTTGATTCTAGCCATTTATTTTTTTATAGTGATAAACATTCAAGTGTTTCATGAAGCTGCAGTCTTTCTAAAACCGCATAGCAAATGCAGGCACTTAAGTATATTTTCCTGATATATACATTATTTAACACCAATAACCATTGCATTAAATGACCCCTTTACCAGAAAACATCCTGGTAAACTTTCGGTGTTATTCTGGAAAATACTCGGGCTAGGGCGCTTCATTAATATAAAGAATAGAATAGGGGATGGAACTTTGAAAACAAACACAACCATTATAAATAATACACAAACCACTAAAACAGAGCCATATACAACACCAACATCTAATTCAAATGGCTTAGCTGACTTACAGGCCTATACCACGCGTGTACTCAATAGCGCATCGCAATGGGGCTTTAATAATCATAAATTTAAAATTCAACGCCACAAACTCGACAACGACACCTGGCAACTCACCGTTATTAACCCCAAAACACTGAAAACTATTTTACAAGTAGAGGGGCATGGTGACACTATTTTTGCATACGAAGACAAATTAGCTTACATGGCTGAAATTTTAACCAACAGCGAGCTCACGATTAGAACCCCCTTTGCTGACTGAAAATAAATTCAAAATTCACGCCTAAATTACACAAAAAACCTCCCATAATAAAAACAATAAAGGGAGTAAGTCAAAGATGCTAACCTGCATCTAATAAACCTTTCAGAGCCGTACGTAAAAGTATTTTTGCTTGTGCTTTTCCACTCACACTAAACCCACTGATTTGCATTTTTTTCACAATTGATGACCAATCATGCATATATTCATAACTCAGTTCTATCATTCGTTTTTCTGGATCACTTAACACCGTCAGTTTATTTTGAGATTTCGATATTAACGTTTCTATAAAGCGCATAATTGCAGGCATGCAGGCTTCATAATTTCGATTAAACCGAGCAAAAGAATTTACATCGTCTATATCAAACGGTTCAGACCCTTCAAATTTACATTGAAGCGACGCCAATAAAATTGATTTTTTTAAATCTTCAGGCAATGTAAACAATGGCCCTGCAAGCCATAACATAATATTTTGACAAAACTTAGCATTTAAATATTCAACCACTCGAGCACCTGAACCCGTTAATGCCTTAGCCACAACCACTGAATGTGATGCACTCACATGGTCTCGACTAAACCCCACACGTAATAATGGCATGTCGGCATAACGCCAAAAATTAAGTAAAGGCACAGTCGCTGAAAAACTACTTCCAACCACATCCATGCCTCGTGCCTTCTCATTTTTAATAACCTGCCCAAGCAAATAACACCCCATGCCCCTATGCTGATATTCGGGCTGAATAGCAATACGCATGATACGTGCGTATTGCAAAATTGCCGCCGCTTCACATCCACCATGAAAGCACAGTGTTTGCGCCAACAAATGCCCTTTGGGACGTCGCTCACCTTGATAAATAGCTTTTGATAACGCTGCATCAAAGCCACCTTCTTGATTCACCACAACCACACCCAATAGATTTTGTTGATATTCTAGGCTATATAATCTGACATTTTTACTATCAAGAATAGTTTGAAAATCTGAGGGGCTAGTACGATAATGAGAAAAAGTAAGCAATGAAAAAATAGCGGCTAATTTTAGCTCATCGTTAATTAAATGTGCGCGATCAATTAACTTAACCTCACCCAAAGAAACATTATCTCGACCGTAATCAGTCAATTCAAGCATTTTTTGCGGTTTAACATTAAGAAATAAAAGCGCTTCAATCCACTTTTCCACAGGGTCATCATAAGACCAGCGAATAGGCTGATGCATTTCAATTTTTTGCCATCCCGGTTTAGCATTATCAAGCAATTGATGAAATTTTAAAATAAACCCGCGTCCCGACCCTTCATAGCCATGCGTTGTGGTTGAAAAAATAATTTTTGAATAATGTGCCAATAACTGTTCAAGCATAGACAACGGAATAGCCGCAGCTTCATCAATAAATAAAACATCGGCTTTAGGCAATGTGTCCAACAATAAATCGGGGGCAATAAAATGCAAACTTGAGTTTTTAATTTGAAATTTTGATTTTTGAAAAATAAAATTATTAAGTTTATTAGCTAAACACTGATTATTAATATGCTGAAATAGTGGCTCCACAACTGACAATTTTGGCGCGCTGATTAACAAATTTACGTTATTTTGTTCCAACAACTTAAAAGCCATGAACCCCAAAGCCGATGTTTTACCCCGCCCTCTGCCCGACGTTAATGTACAGCAATAAGGGTCATTTTTTTGCAATGCGCTAACAACCGTATTAACCACCTGTTTTTGATTTTCGGTTCGATAAGGTAACAAATTATTCGACATGGGTTCAATCAAACTTATCACCTGACTCACATTAGGTTTATAAGTATTATCTGAAAAATAAATAACACCGGTTTGATCACGTAACAAACGATCAACATGACTCAGAAATAAACTTGTATTATTTCGCCATTTTTCAAGAGTGGGTAAAACAAGCAACAAACACCCCCCACCACATAACACACCTGCAACCGCGCCTAATGCGTTAGGGTTAAATACAACACGTGCATCAAATACCACTAAATCATATTCTTCACCTAATTGCGTTGTCGCCTTTTCAGGAACCAGTGCATCTTCAATTAATGACGAAATAATCAGCTTTCGGTTATAGTTTAAATGCTCAATAAACACACTCAAACCCTGTTGATTTTCATTCACATGAAACGCCACAGCCAAGCGATGGTTTGCTTTACGCAATGCATTTTTTTGAGCATTCAAGAATATGGAAATTAATTTAAACAAAAGCTGGCCTGTGCCTTAATTTGGAGATGAGGCTTCAGTCCCATTCTGGTTCGCAGCCGCGCGATAAGCCT
>UOFF01000189.1_pt1 | contig 11302 bp, 6 predicted proteins | sample 1990091 | NCBI WGS metagenome assembly UOFF01 (sample SAMEA4728526, study PRJEB27164) | hydrothermal vent metagenome | biome: marine basaltic hydrothermal vent biome; feature: marine hydrothermal vent; material: mineral | place: Pacific Ocean | collected 2011-06-14/2011-07-23 | depth 1741 m | reverse complement strand
GATTGCAGTGCTTGCTATTGTTTCATTTTTGCCACGACTGATTAAGAAATTTCGAAAGGAAGAGGTGTTGGATGCGAGTGATGAAAAAAATAGTTAAGATATGAAAAGACTATCCATTACCTAAATGATTTTTAATTTAATGTTCCAATGCTCTGCATTGAAATGCATACACATTTGGCGGATTGTCGTTAAACGGTTCAAATGAAACGGATGATGTGGTGTATGAATTCCCACGGAGGGCCGTGGGAACTAGAAAGCCGAATCAAAATTCTGTCAGCTCTTGGTGGTATGGGTTAAGGGGGCAGAACGCAAAAAATGCATTCTTTCCTCAATAGAGACGTTCCTAAGGCAAATAAATCGAAAATTTACCACCCCCATTAATACCATCGTTGGTGGTGGTTATATAACCCTGACGACCTTTGTTTTCATGCATATTAGCAATTATTTTAGCAAAATATAAACCCAGTCCTGTACTTCCTGACTGATAATCAATTTGGGTGCTATGTGAATCAATGTCAACCAGCATTGATTCAGGATAACCATCACCATCATCTTCAATTGATATGACGAGAAATTTATTTTCAATGAAAGCAGACAGTTTAATGACATTATTTGTGTATTTATATGAGTTGTTAATGACACTATTTAACGTGCCGATAATAAGATTGTGATCAAAATACCATAATAATTCATCGTCGCAATTTAATTCAGTTTCTATGTTTTTAAGTTCAAGCAAGCCTTGTGACTCTAAAAAACATTCTTCAAGTGACTCATATAAATCATTTTCTGATATGTTTAAAGAATATTGACCGTTTTCTATGCGGTATAAAGACAGTAGTTGTATGAGGCTGTTGTTCACTCTATTGCCTTCGTAGCGAACATGACTAAATTTTGTAAATGAGGGGCAATCAGAAGAGTCACATGTCATCATGATCTCATCTAAAGAACCTAATAACATGCTTAATGAATTTTTCATGTCATGTACGGAGCTGGCAATAATGGCTGAAAAATCCAGGTCTGTGTCTTTTTTTTGCATAAATAACCTTTAAGCTAGCGCTTTGCATTTTTGTTTAATATCTAATGCTTTTGTGTTGTTGGATTCTTTACATAATACAACATCTAGATAATGATAAACATCATCTAGTGTTCTATTATTAGCCCCATTTTTTTGCATGTACAGTAATAGTGAAGTGGCGATATTAAGTGTAATGGTTATGTTGCCAGGCATTTGTTTAACGGCAACTTGAAATAATTTTACAGCTTCATCAATATCGCCATCTTTAATCAATTTTACGCCCTTATTATTGAGTTCAATGACTTCAGATTTTGCATTATTAATGATGTCCTTGCCTTCATCGGCTAAGCCAGCCTCTGCAAAAATAGTATTGATAGATTCGATCATTTCCTCATCTTCATAAAATTCTTTGGCAACTGACATGAGCAGTTCTTTTCCTTTTTCCAATTTTCCAAGATCAATACAATTGCGCGCTAATTCAAGTGCTGCTTCACCATGCAGCAAAGTGTTATTTTTTTCCAGTATTTTTAAAGATGAATTTACATAAGTATTATATTTGTAATTGTTGTTTAATTGTTTATAAGCGGTTGATAGTTTAATGGAGCTTTCAAGTACCACTTTTTCATCACTTTTAAATACTTTTATGGTTTCACTTAAGGTTTCTGTGGCTTTAGCATGTGCACCATTGTTAATATAAATCTCAGCGAGATCAGTATAGTCAGTAGATTTTTTAAGGCAGGAAGATTTACCAACATTGACTACATTTTTACGCGCGCGTTCAGCACTCGATAAGTCGTTATTTTTAACACAAGCATCTGCAAGGCTGCGTTGTCTAGCAACGGACTTTGGTGAAATTTTAACAGCATCTGTTAAAGTGTTTTGAGCTTCTGCGTGATCTTCATTTAAATCTAAAATTTTAGCTAGCCAATCATATGCGGGCATAAATTTATTATCGAGTTCTATTATTTTTCTAAATATATTTTCAGCTTCAAAATAGTTTTTCTTATTAAAATTAACTTGGCCTACAATATTCATGGCCCAGGGTATCTTACGTTCATCAAGAATTTCATTGCTAATCTTCAAGGCTTCATCAAATTTTTTCAGTTTTAATAAATGCTCACATTTAATTTTTAATATTTCAAATTTAAATTTTACATTTTTTTTGAGTAGTTCATTGCAGCAATCAATAATTTTATTTATATCATTGTTTTCAAGGGCATCAGATAAAGGGGATAATATTTCTTTTTTTGTAAGTAATTTTTGTAGTCGAGAGACTAAAACATTTTTGTTAATGGGTTTGGATAAATAGGCATCTGGCATATATTCAGCAGCACCCATGATCATATGATTTGTGTTTTCAGCCGTTATCATGATAAAAAGTGAACTGAAGGGCATTAATCTTAAATATCGCACTTCTTCTAAAATTTGCTGACCATCTTTCCCGGGGCCAAGATTATAATCACAGAGTACAATATCAAATTTATTGTTATTAATTTGTTCTAAGGCCTCTTTACCATTAGCCGCTTGTAATACGCGTTCAGGCCCATAGTTTTTTAGCATGGAAACCAGCATTGAACGCATTTGAGCAAAATCATCAATGATGAGAATTGATTTATTGCTAAGGCTCCATAAGCCCATATATTCACCCATTTAAAAAAGAAATACTATTATTTATAAGTTGCTAACCTGGATAGAGTATAGGATGAGAATAACGTTTTTTCTTTGTTAATTGTAAGATGATACGTAATAAGTTAATAAAAACAAAAGGTTAAGTGTTGTGTGTAAAATATTTAAACTAATTGATTTATCTATGATTAATTAAATGGCTTTAATGATTTTCATCATGTCGTTATAATCTCAATATAAAGAGCAATTCTAACGATGTTTAAAAAATGCCACATAAAAACTTTATAAAAATCTTATTGTCAATCAGTATCTATATCATGTCGGGGCTCTTTGGGAGTGTAGGATATGCGCGTGAGTCACCTGCTCAATGGTATAAAGATGGCGAAATTGCTATTAAATTAGCCTTGTCGCGAGTACCGAATACGCAGCATGCAAAAAATATTATTTTATTTGTCGGCGATGGCATGAGTATTTCAACCGTCACTGCCGCCCGTATTCTTGAAGGGCAGCAACGGGGTGAGCCAGGAGAAGAGAATAAATTAAGTTTTGAAACTATGCCCTATGTGGCATTAAGTAAAACGTATAACACGAATCAACAAACACCGGACTCAGCGGGCACGATGACCGCCATGATGACGGGTGTAAAAACTAAGGACGGGGTGATCTCGGTTAATCAAAACGTCATTAAAGGTGATTGTGCCAGTAGTAAAGGCAATGAGCTCATCACATTTTTAGAGCAGGCAGAAATTGCCGGACAATCCACAGGCGTGGTAAGCACTACAGGTTTAACCCATGCAACGCCTGCCGCAACCTATGCACATGTGGCTGATCGCAAATGGGAAAATGATCATAGATTAACGCCAGAAGCGGTTAAACAGGGGTGTAAAGATATAGCACGACAGCTCATTGAGTTTCCTTATGGGAATGGGCTTGAAGTGGCCATGGGCGGTGGGCGCGCTAATTTTTGGCCAAATAACCGAGCAGATTTAGAAGAGCCTAACAAGGTAGGTGCAAGAAAAGACGGGCGTAATTTAACTGAAGAATGGGTTCGAAAAAATAACAATTCACAGTTTATTTGGAAGCAGTCTCAATTTGATAACATTGATATAAGCACTACGAATCATTTGTTAGCGTTATTTGATTATAGCCATATGACATATGAGGTTAACCGTAAAACTGATTTAGCCGGTGAGCCTTCCTTGGCTCAAATGACCAGTAAGGCGATTGAGTTATTGAGTAAAAACGATAAAGGATATTTTTTAATGGTTGAAGGTGGCCGGATTGACCACGGGCACCATGCGAATAATGCACATCGTGCATTAACAGAAACGATAGCGTTTTCCAATGCGATAAAAATGGCAATGCAAAAAACGAATAGTGAAGATACATTGATTATTGTTACTGCTGACCATAGCCATGTTTTTACGCTTGGCGGTTATCCTACTAGAGGCAATCCTATATTGGGTAAAGTTATTGGAAATGATCGGCATGGCAATCCGAAAAAATCGTTATCAATTGCTAAAGATGGGTTACCTTATACTACGATAAATTATGTAAACGGACGTGTTTATAAAAAAATATTTAGCCGTGCAAGACGAGCTGATTTAACCTCAGTTGATACAGAGAAAAAAAATTATTACCAGGAATCATTGATTGAGATGTATTCAGAGTCTCACTCAGCAGAAGATGTCGCTATTTATGCCAATGGACCCTATGCGCACTTGATTCATGGCGTGCAAGAACAAAATTATATTTATCATGTTATGCGGTATGCATCTAAAATTTTACATGAAAAAAATTAAGTTTTAAAGTGCTCAATAATTTGTTGTAGATTACCCGCCACGGTTTCAAGGTTGGTTTCAGCCGCACGAATATTTTCTGTGCCTTCCGTGGTTTTTTCGGCAAGTGAGCGTATGGATAAAATATTTTTATTTATTTGTTGTGCCGATTGATTTTGTGCTTCGCTTGCGCTAGACATTTCAATTAAAATTTGATTGATGCTAGAGACTTCACTGGCAATATCGCCTAATGCATTAGAAACTTCTTTAACGTGTTCACTGTTTTCATTAACTTGAATTAATGCATCACCCATAGCCTTAACGGCATCATTTGAACCGGCTTGTAGGCTATCAATTAAATTTTTAATTTGATCCGTTGATTCTTGAGTACGGCTAGCCAATGTTCTAACTTCATCAGCAACAACGGCAAAGCCTCGACCCTGTTCGCCTGCACGAGCAGCTTCAATGGCTGCATTTAGTGCTAATAAATTGGTTTGATCTGAGATGCCTCTAATAACATCCAATACGCCACCAATATTAGAGGATTCATTTTCAAGATTATGAATAACTTTAGATGCATGGTCTAAGTTATTTACCAATTGCGATATGCTATTAAGCGCTTGATTTGATTTAGCAGTGCCTGCAGTCGCTTGTTTGTTAGCGCGTTCTGTGGCCTCGGCTGCAGTGTGTGCACTATTAACAATATTGTTTGCCGTATTGGTCATTTCATTTGCAGCAGAAGCAATGAGCTCAGTTTCATTTTTTTGGTGCAAAGCATTTTCAGCGGTTTCATCAGTTAAGGTGTGAAGTTGAATTGATGCGTTACTTAATTCATTTGATGCACCTTTCATTTCATCAACCATGAATTTAAGTTGATTTGAAAAATTATTAATTGTTTTTGAAATAATACCCACTTCGCCGGCACGATTTTCATTTACATGAATATTTAGATCACCTTCTGACATAGCGTGTAAGTTTTTTTGTATTTCATTCATTAGGGTGGAAACTTGTTTAGAGCTGCTCACGCCTACCAATAAACCAATTGCTAGAGCCACAGTCAGTAAACCAATTAAAAATATTTGCGTTTGATCGATTTCAGTAATTAATTTTTCATTCCCACTGTTAACGGTTTCCTGCAGTGATGTGACAATGCTATTTATGGATTGATCAATTTCAGTGGCCAGTGGTGATAAATCTTTTTTAATTAATACAGCATCCAGTCGCCAATTGCCTTTTTTTTGAAAATTAAAGGCCATTTTTATTGCGCCAAAATATGGCCCCCAGCGACCATTGATAATGTTAAAGTTTTTCGACTGATCCTGATTTAAGGCGTTAATATTTGAAGACATTTTTTTCATGGCTTTTTTATAGTGTTTAATATTTTGTTTGAGTTCTTTTTTGTAAACAGGGTTTTGATTAGAAAAATATGAATTTAATGATGAAATAATCATGATCCAATTTTGTTTTGCATCAACTAAAAAACTAATGGCTTGTTGGTTTGGGTTGGCCTTGCTTTTTTCAATATTGATAATATCATCAAATTTTATCTTAACACTTTTGTATATAGGGTACAGGCTTTCATTAGCCACTTTAACACCGGGCATGTTTTCAATGGGGTGTTGAATTAAAAAATCTAAACGATGTAAAAATTCAGAATATTTTTTAAATAAGTCACGTAATTGCGTTGATTTTTTATCTAAGTTTTCATTGTTGATTGAGGTTGATATGGTTTCAAATTCTTTAAGTTGTTGATCTACATGTGAAATACTTTGTTTAAATTTTTGTTCATTGTCTTTAGACTTATTGGCCATGTAGTAACCTAATAATTTACTGGTGGCATTGATACTGCTTTTCAATTCAAGTGCCGCAATCATGGCAGGCTGAGATTGCTGAGTGATGGTATTGGCTTGTTGTTCAACAGTGCTAAATCTGAAAATAGCAGTAAATGCAAGGATAGCCATTAAACTCAAGGTCGCCGTGAGCCCACTCCATAATCGGTGTTTGAGTGATAATCGTTTTAAAAAATTCATTGCCTATCCCTTAGATAGATTGAAGCGCAATTTATAATGTAATATTACGATTCTGGCGAACTTTATGCATATATACCCGAAGTGTTATAAATTTAGGTGTAATTTCCACTATATTTCTCCCCTGACTTTATTGAAATTCCTCACAATAGCCCACTATTCATCATCATTCCGTCGCGTCAGGGGAAAAATAAACCAAAAATTTTACACCTAAATTCATAACGTTTCGGGTATAGTTGATAAGTATAGTCAATATTTAATTAAATGAATTCGGGGTTCTAAAAAATAACGGGTGTGTTAGATAATAAGGGGTATTACGATGATTTCACAGTTCAAATAATGCTTGATCGGCATAAATCTGCCTAAGCAATATTATTGTTTTATTATGTTAAAGCTGAGTCTTCTTCATGAGAAGTATCAGTTGAGTGCGGAAAGGATGTGCAAAGAGGCAAGCTAATTGTATGAGTTATTTCATTTTCGTCCCTTACTAACACCAGATCATTTCTAAACAATGACCTGGCATTATAAGGTTTTATGCTATAAAGATGATAAATATTTTTGAGTGGCTTCTTGTTTAAATTTAACGGCTAAGTCAAATGGTGTTTCGTTATTTGAATTTAGTGTATTAGGTTTTGCGCCCTTTTTTATCATGTGTTTAATAACATCTAAATAACCTTTTTCAGCAGCAACATGCAGAGGGGTATTTAGATTTTTGCTTTCAGCGATATTTAAATCAACACCACGATTAATGAAAAATTTAATTATTTTAAGTTGATGCAGCTGTAATGCAACATGAATTGGCGTGCGTTTAAATATACCTGATGTGTCATTTAATAAGCCGCCATGATCGTAAACAGACTTTAATATTTTAATATTACCCATGTTGACAGCATCTTCAAAAATGGCAACTTTATTCTGGCTTCTTGCATTAACATCGGCGCCTTTGTTAATTAAAAAATCAGATAACCTATATTTATTAAGCACAATCGCTAAATGCAGTAATGTGCTGGTATATCCTTGATGAGACACCTGGCTATTAATATTTAAGCCTTTTTTTATTAATAAAGAGATTGTATTGATTTCTTCATTACTAATTAAGCTTACAAGTGTTTCATTTTTTTCATAGTCCTTGATGTTAAATGGAAAGCCTTTATTAATGAAGTATTCGGCTACATCTGGTTTTGCATGCTGTATTGCTTGTTTTATAATATCGGCATTTTTTTGTTTGTCCATTTGTATTTTGTGTTTCGTTAAAAGATTAATCATAGCAATAGAACTATTGGATGCTAAAAACAATACGGATTTTCCATCATTAGATTGTGCCTCAATGTCTAATTTTTTAGCAATTAATAACTTTACTATAGGTAAATTATTAAAATATACGGCATGATGCAGTAATGAGTATCCCTCATCATCTTTTTGGTTAACGTCGAGACCTTTAGATATTAAAAAATTAAATGTATTTAAATTTCCATTCTCTAAAGTATATTTTGCTATGTTGTACTTATTTAATGGTGCTTTGCTTTTGTTCATGGACCATGAAGCGTAATATTTTTTAATTGCTATTGCATTTTTAGCTTTAATGGCGTCATTTAAATTTTTTATTTCAGTTTTTGTCTTGGCTAATGATTTTTTTTGGCGTTTTTGCGCGCTTAGTGCGGTTTGTTTGATGTCTTTTTCAGATGATGCTTTGGCTTTTTTAGCTTCGAGCATCATCACGATATCAGAAAAATCATTCTCGCGAGCATAATTGAGAGCGGTCTTTCCTTTTTTGTCAAGCGTATTTAATTTGACTTTATGTTTGATTAAGTATTTTACGGTGTCTTTTAAATTGCTTTTGGTTGCAATGATGAGTGGTGTTTCATTCATGCTGCTTGTTGTTGCGTTAAGATCCATTCCATGTGAATACAGTAGCTTTAAGTGATCAAAATGGCTGGCTGCAGAAAAATGTATAGCTTGAATGCCGTCGCTATCTTGATGGCTAAGATTGGCGCCTGATTTTATTAATCGTTTAATTGTTGCGGTGCTTAAGTTTTCATTGCGCAATGCAATTTGAAGTGCATTGCGTTGTTTGCTATCTACTGCATTTACATCAGCTTTGTTGGCCAGTAAAAATGCAATAAGGGCATCGGCTTCTTCTGGATCATGATAAGAAATAAGAACCTGAAGAAGCGGTGTGTGTGAGCTCTGGTTTTTAGTTTCAATTGAAATATGTTTAAGTAGGTATCTAATGTATTGCAAGTTGGCATCTGTGTTGCAAGCGTTGTGTAACAAAGAGTCACCATTGATAGATACCGTTTTAAAAGACCCTAGTTCTTTGTTGAAAAACAACGTTAGCATTTCTTTTGAATGGGCATAAAATAATGCACTATTGTGAGTGGTGCTGGATATTTGTGTTGTATCTATGCCGTTATTAATTAATAACTCAGCTGTTTCAAGCATGTTGTTTTCGACGGCATCGTGTAAATACGTGGTATTAAAATCTCCTTTACGATGAATGTCGTGACCTTGCTCAATTAAATAAATTGCAATCTCATTCAGTTTTCGGTTATTTTTGGACGTTTTTTGCAAAAATATTTTATCAAGGAGTGATTCATTAGATGCATTTTTTGCATTAACAGAAGCGCCATTATTAATGGCTTTTTGTATAAGCGTTAAGTCTTCTGCTTCTACAGCGCTAAATAAAGCTTCATTTAATTGTGCCGCGACTGTACTTGAAAAAATTGAAATAAGAAATAAGCCGATGAATGGTAGCCAATCATAACGTTTCATAATATTAGTCCACTATTGATCTGTTGTATTCGTGTGGTTAATGTATGTAATCAGCGGTAAAAATGTTTGCAACTTAATGTCATTAATTGTAGAAAAAATTAATGTACTGTCGCCGAAAAAAGAGGCGAAATCAAACATAATTTAAAGTTGATCAATTTATTGTTGTAATTCAATTGGTTATTTTGTCAGAGATCAGTGCTGGATAACTTGCGCACTGAGAAAACGAGTTCTAGTAAGACTGTTTAAAATATATTATATGTTTTATTTTTTAAAATTCAACCTAAATGAGGGGAAATTTAACTTGAATGGAATGAACGGTCATTTATTAAAATAATTATGTTAACTGATTATCTATATTGCGCTTCTTGTTCACAAATTGAAACTATTAGGCGTGTGCAGAAGAAGGTATTTGGTTGGTAAAAAAACCCCGATAAATCGGGGTTTTTTTAATCTAAATAAAGAGTAAAAGCTTATAGAGAGTAGTACATGTCAAATTCAACTGGGTGAGTTGCCATGCGTAGGCGCTGTACTTCTTCGCTCTTCAATTCGATGTAAGCATCGATCTGATCGTCTGTAAATACGCCACCTTTGGTTAGAAATGCTCGATCTTCGCTAAGCGCGGTTAATGCTTGGTCGAATGATGTTGCCACTTGTGGAATTTTTGCTTCCTCTTCAGGTGGCAGGTCATACAAGTTTTTATCCATAGCATCACCTGGGTGAATCTTGTTTTCTATGCCGTCAAGACCAGCCATTAACATGGCTGCAAAGCAAAGGTAAGGGTTTGCTGTGTTGTCACCAAAACGAACTTCGATGCGACGACCTTTAGGGTTTGAAACAAAAGGAATACGAATAGAAGCAGAGCGGTTACGTGCAGAGTATGCCAACATAACAGGGGCTTCAAAGCCGGGTACTAAACGCTTGTATGAGTTAGTTGAGGCATTTGCAAATGCGTTTAATGATTGTGCATGCTTAATGATGCCGCCAATGTAAAATAATGCCGTTTCTGAAAGGCCCCCGTATAGGTCGCCAGAGAAAAGATTGTTACCATCTTTTGCTAATGACATATGCACATGCATGCCGTTACCGTTGTCACCTACTAATGGCTTAGGCATAAAGGTTGCTGTTTTGCCGTAAGCATGCGCTACATTGTGTACACAATATTTAAGCTTTTGAACTTCATCTGCTTTTTTAACTAAGGTGTTGAATAATGCACCAATTTCACACTGGCCAGCGGTTGCCACTTCGTGGTGATGCACTTCGGTTTCAACGCCCATATCTTCCATAACTAAGCACATTGCAGAACGTAAGTCTTGTAGTGAGTCGACGGGAGGAACAGGGAAATAGCCGCCTTTAACGCCAGGGCGGTGACCCAAGTTACCCGATTCTGTTTGTTCGCCTTTGCTCCACTCGGCTTCTTCAGAGCCAATTTTGTAGCCAACTTCGCCCATGCTGTCTTTCCAGGTGACAGAGTCGAATACGAAAAATTCATTTTCGGGGCCGAAAAATGCCGTGTCTGCGATGCCAGTGGCTTTCATGTGTTCTTCGGCACGCTTAGCGATAGAGCGTGGATCGCGCTCATAACCTTGCATAGTCGCAGGCTCGATAATGTCACAGCTAATGTTCATGGTCGCTTCTTCGCAGAAAGGGTCCATTACCGTGGTTGTAGGATCAGGCATCATGATCATGTCCGATTCATTTATGCCTTTCCAGCCTTCAATTGAAGAGCCGTCAAACATTTTGCCCTCTTCAAAAGTCCCTTCATTTACAGTGTGTGCAGGTACTGAAACGTGTTGTTCTTTTCCGCGTGGATCGGTGAAACGAAAATCAACGAATTTTACGTCGTTGTCTTTCATCATTTTTAGTGCGTCACTTGCAGTCATATCAGACATGTGTTGTCCCCAGATTGTTTTTGCTTAAAAAATTTAGTGCTGTTGTCTTTATAAATTACGCTTCAAACCTCATCTTTCTTAAAGATGCAGGCTTGAGTTATTAAAGCAGCGGTAATAAAGTCGTTTGGTATATTAATGTGAACTGCGTCAGATTGTAAGTGTTTTAGCTTGGTTTAATCTCGGTAGCACAACGTT
>UOFF01000270.1_pt1 | contig 11369 bp, 13 predicted proteins | sample 1990091 | NCBI WGS metagenome assembly UOFF01 (sample SAMEA4728526, study PRJEB27164) | hydrothermal vent metagenome | biome: marine basaltic hydrothermal vent biome; feature: marine hydrothermal vent; material: mineral | place: Pacific Ocean | collected 2011-06-14/2011-07-23 | depth 1741 m | reverse complement strand
CTAGTTACAGCCACAACCGCCACCTGCAGCAGATAAACTGCCAGATGACGCTTCTTTGCTGAAATATACATGGCCTAAATAGGCAGACTCTAAAGGCTGTGGATCCCAGGTCATTTCTTGTTTGGCCAGTGTGTCTTTTTCCCAGGGTTGAACCGTGGAGCAGCCACTGATTAAAAGGGCGGTTATTGTCAGAATTAAGAGCTTCATAACAGCATTTCCATGATAAATTTTGATGATGAAATTATGCATGAATATGAATAAAATATAATCAACCAGATGGTCTAGGCCGTATAGGTGAGGGAGCAAGCCAATATACATATTAGTTATTTAGCAAATAGTGATTTATCTTGTGATTTTAATAATTATATCTTGTGTGACACTGGCCTCTAGTAGAGACGGTTAAAGTAGGTTAGTCTTCACAGGTTAAAATGCCGTCAGATTATATTAAACTGTCGCGTTAAAACTGCCCTTATACTTAGGAGCCCATAATGAAAAGAGTTGTAAAGAAAATAGCCGTTGTTATTAGTGGCGCGCTATTATCAAGTACCGTAATTGCCCATGATTTAGGAAGTGCCGGTTTACCGGTTTGTTTAGAAGCTAATTTTATGTTGGCGGATTCTATGAATAATAATCCACCAATATTTCCCCCGTTTGCCACCACGAATGGCACCGGGCGTGTTCTTGAAATGAATATTTTTACAGGGCAACCCGGTATTACCGTGAATACGCCCTTTACGGCGAGTAACGCGGGTTCAGTAATTTGTCCAAGCGGGGTGGTCTGCCCCGGGCCTTGGAAACCCACGGGCGTGTTATCCGGCGGGTTAAATGGTCACTCATTTATTACCAGTGCGGGGCAACATGCGTTAACCGAATTGCACCGTGATGGCACGCCTATTCGAACCCATAAGTTACCTTTAGATGATGACCCGCGTTTTGGTACGGTGCCTCGTTTATTAGGTACGCAAATGATGCCTAATGGCAATATTATTCAAAGTGTTTGTGATGCAAACTTTTTTAATGCAGTAAATTCCGACCAAGACCCCAATTTTGTCGACCCGCTGGGGGGTAATAATGAGTCATTTGAATACTTCCCGCCGGTTTTTTCAACGGTTGAACGTGCTCAAAATAGTCGCATGTTAGTCATTGATCAAGAAACCCTGAAAGTGATAGATGAATACAGCGCACCAGATGACCCACGCTGGACTTGTATGGCGGGCGTGGTGTTTTCAAGCGAAGGCATGTTTGTGAGTATGTTTCATGGCAGTGCCATTTTTGTTATCGACTGGAAAGCTGGCATAGAAAAAACCAGTTGTGGTGTGGGTTGTAATAAAGCCAGTAGAAAGTCCGGGTATTTTAGGCACGTAGGCCATCATCAGGCTGGGTTTAGATTTGGTAAGCATCGAAATGTAGCTAAAGTAATTCGAGTTATTGATTTGTTAGGGCCAAATGCGGCACTGGATGATCCTAATCGCCGTGATTCATTACGGGCCATTACCCTTGATGAAGGCAGTAATTTATATGCGACCAATCGTGTGCGCACTAAAGCTTGTGTAAAAGGTGAAGCGGGTTGTAATCCGAGCGTGTTTCGTCATCGCATTGATATAGTGCCATTTGGTGAAAGTTATCCAACACGTACTATTGGGCTTGATCCGGGAGTCAATGTGATTGCCGGTATCCGCACCAATCGTATGTCGGGGCCGGGTTGTGACTTTGTTACAGCTGAAGCCATTGCTAATGGCGAACCAACAGGTGACGTATGTGATGTTGAAACTTTATTAGTTTCAGCGTCAGCAATGAACCCAGGTTGTGATAAAAATAACGATGGAGAGCCCGGCCCGGGCCATCCTGCAAATCGTTGTTTTGTGCCAGGGGGCTATGTCGCTGAATACCGTATTGACCTAGACCATGTTGATGGCGTTAATGGTGATTGTACCGGTAACCCAGATGATGGTTGGGGCGTTGGTGAAGGCAATCATGGCTGTGCTTTGCCCATTGCAACCTTCTTTGGTGAGGACAATGGTGAAGATAATCTCGACCCACGTATGTTAATGACAATTCATGAAGCGTTTGTTCAGTAAGCGAATTTGACTGTTTAATATAGGAATGTAGTGTTTTGTAAAAATCTCAGTGGCTCATGATAATATGACTGCTGAGCTTTTTTTCAATATGCCTATATTTAACAGCATGTTCATGAGCTTAAATTAAATGATTAGTGTGCTTAATAAGCGTTCGAGTTAACTCTTAAAATAAAATGTAATCATCCGGTAGATAATGGTTTAGTTTGATCGGGTTTCAGCAATGAACAATTGGAAGATTTTCAATGAAGCATTTTATGATTTTTTTTGTATTGGTGTTTGTAACAACCTCTATTGCCATTGCCGTTAAATATAATCAAGAAAAACGTAATCAAGAAAATATTGATACTGCACCTGAGCCCAGTGGGCGAATTTTACAATACGGTATTTATGAGCTAGTCAGAGGTGGTAAAGTTGTAAAGAGCGATATAACCTCAACCGGCAAGGCAATTTCCAAACCCACTATTCAAAAAATAGAGCAAACAAAACGCATTGAAATAAAAAAAGATGTTTATTTTGCGTATCAATATCGTTTGTCTAACCTAGAAACAAATAAACCCGTTGTTAGTTTGAAGCGTGTTCTTATGCACCCTGAAATCACCTTACCTGATGGCCGAAAAATAACACGCTCTGAATATATGATAAAAGGGCGGGTTAGCCAGGGTGAAGTGTTTGCATTTGATGGTTATGCGTTAAATGAAGACTATGAAATGGTTGAGGGCGATTGGGTTTTTCAGATTTGGTATGAAGGTAAGAAACTGGTTGAACAAAAATTTACCAGCTACAAGTTGGCGCAATTATAAATTTTCAAATGGGTTAACCATCAATAATTAATAAATTTTGTTTATGTACTGTGAATTTCGGAGACGTTAATTGCTGGTTTTTGCGTGAACTAAAGCCGTTTAAATTATATTTTATATCAATGCATACGGGTTTGATAAACGTATTGAAAAATTCGAGTTTACAGCCATAAATTGGGTCGTTAGCCCAAAAAGCGATCAGCTTATCGTTTGTTTTTATTACCAGTAATTCACGATTTCCAGGTTTGAAATAGGCGGCGTCACCGTTACTGAGTGCTGACAAATCAAATGTGTATTGGCTTTTGGCAGGTGTTGTTTCTTCGCAGCTAAAAAGGCCCACAGTAAAAATATAACCTAAAAATAAAAAGGTAATAGCGGTAAAAATTTTAAGTAATACACGGAGCAGAGTTTTTCGTGAGCGTTGATTTTCAGATAATGGGTTAACTTTTGCCATATTTTAAATGCATCTTGTTGTAAAATTGCGGCATGCCTGAATTTAGTACACTTCCACCCTTGTCATTATATCTCCATATCCCCTGGTGTGTAAAAAAATGCCCTTACTGCGATTTTAATTCACATACGTTCGAATCGGGATTACCTGAAGAACAATATATTAACTCGCTAATTGCTGATCTTGAAACGCAGTTGCCGACCGTTTGGGGGCGTCGTATTATTTCTGTGTTTATCGGCGGAGGAACCCCCAGCTTATTTTCCGGAGAATCGATTCATAAAGTTATGAGTACAATTCGCAGTCACTTAACCTGTTTGCCGAATATGGAAGTGACCATGGAAGCCAACCCAGGGTCGGTTGAGCAAGAAAAGTTTAATGCTTTTTATCAAGCGGGCGTTAATCGCTTATCCATAGGGGTGCAAAGTTTTGATGATGATAAATTGCAAGCACTCGGGCGAATTCACAATGCAAGTGAAGCAATAAATGCAGTTGCCGTGGCGAGAAAAGCCGGTTTTGAGAATATTAATCTCGACTTAATGTTTGGATTGCCCGGCAATATGGGCAGGCAATCGGTGGCTCAAGCGTTAAGTGATTTGCAGCAGGCGATTGATTTAGCACCACAGCATATTTCCTGGTACCAAATGACCATTGAGCCCAATACGTTTTTTTACAGCCACCCTCCTATTACACCTGAAGAAGACGAGTTGTGGGAAATGCAGTTGCAAGGCCAGCGGTTGTTGGCAAGTGCAGGGTATGAGCAATATGAAATATCCGCTTATGCGAGGCAAAGTTTACGTTGTTCACACAATGTAAACTATTGGCAATTTGGTGATTATTTAGCTATTGGTGCAGGCGCTCATGGCAAAATAAGCCGTGCGGATATGGGTGAAATTAACCGTTATTGGCAAGTTCGAAAGCCTGACGATTATATGCAAGCGAGTGCCACCGATAAAACATCGGGTATTGAGTTATTGACGGAACAGCAGATTGTGTTTGAGTTTATGCTTAATGCACTGCGCCTAAAGCAAGGTTTTGATATTGAAACGTTCGAGCAACACACGGGCTTAAAGCATGAGATGATCCGTGAAAAATGTCAGCAAGCGATGGATAAAGGGTTGTTGCAAAAACAAGGTAATGACTATGCGGCGACACAACAAGGTTATTTGTTTTTAAATGATTTAATTAATCATTTTTCGGTTGCTTGATGAGCATAACAAAGGCAAGGCGAAAAAGCGCGCTTTACCGTCGTTGAAAATGTGCCTAACGCTTATTTTTTTGTACCCATTTCACCCATAAGGTCTTTTAGCATTTTATCTTGTTGGGCCATTTGTTCTGACATTTTTTCCGAGGTTTGCTTGGTGTCATCCATTAGGTTTTTGATGCCTTCAGGTGAATATAAATTGCCAAGGCGCGATACACGAGAGCCCTTGGTTTTCTTTTCTTCTGCTTGTTCTTGTTTTTTCAGTGCATTTAATACATTGGTATTGGCTTGAATCGACTTTGTGGTGTATTCACCTTGCCCGGTGGGTGGCGTGCCACCAAAGTGAGTGACACCTTTATCATCAACCCACTGATAAACCGTAACGTCTTTGTCGAGTACCGCATTGCCTAGCCCGGTAACGCCCTTTTGAGCGCTTTCAGTAACCCCGGACAGCCCGGGTATTGATAGGCTTCCCATATTGCCCGTGAGTAAATACTTATAACCAAAAAACATGACGCCCAGTGTGAAACCGGCTTTTAATAGTAATTTTAGGAAAAATTTCACGCATTTACTCCACAATGGAACAATGACACAATAGTTGAGTCGTACTATTAATACTAGTTAGGTATGATACTAGCACGAAAAAACCACTTTTACCCCTTGCCGAATAATGATTAAACCGGTAACATACGCTGCTCTTTACGGTAGCAAGGCTATGAGGATCTCGACATGAGACCGGATATACATCCAAATTATCACGATATTAAAGTAAGTTGCAGCTGTGGCAATGCATTTGACACTCGCTCAACTTATTCAAAAGAAGCGCTTTCTATTGAAGTGTGTTCACAATGCCACCCATTTTTTACGGGGAAGCAAAAAATGCTAGATTCTGCCGGTCAGATTGAGAAATTCCGCAATCGTTTTGGCGGTAAGAAGTAGTTCATTGTCGCTTAGAACTGGCTGGCTAAAAAAGGCGCTGATATTCAGCGCCTTTTTTTATGTTTTGCCATTGAGTGTGTATGGTGCAAATTGTCCGCCAGTGCATATTGATGAGTCAGTGCGGGTTAATTATGTTTATGATGGCGATACGCTACAATTAGAAGATGGCCGTAAAATAAGGCTAATCGGTATCGATACACCGGAAGTGTTTAGCCGCAAGCGCCCGATAAAAATGCAAACTAAGCGTTATGGAGAACAGGCTAAGGCGGCATTACAGCATAAGTTGGAACTATCAAATAGACGTATTGGCTTGGCCTATGGTGCCGAGCGATTTGATCGATATAAGCGCACCCTAGCACATGTATTTTTACCTAATGGACAAAACATACAAGCCTGGCTGGTGGAGCTTGGGCATGCCATTGCCTATGTTACGCCACCCAATGATGCGCTGAGTGCTTGTTATCGACAACAGGAAAAGATTGCCAGAAAACATAAGCGAGGCATTTGGCAGTTACCCCAATACCAATTAAAACGGACGTCCCAGCTAACTAAAAAAAGTCGCGGATTTCACCGATTTCAAGCCATTGTTACACATATTCGCCAAAGTAAGCATAAAGTAACGTTTACACTGGACAATAGGGTAGATGTTAAAATTAAGCGTAAAGATTTGCATAATTTTAATGTGCATTGGTTAAAGCACTTAAAGCATAAAAAAATACACATTCGCGGGTGGATTCACGCGAAAAAATATAAACACGGTATTGCCAAAAAAGCGCAGTTTGTTATGACCTTACGGCATCCAGATGCGATTAAAGTGATACACTAAATAAATAGTAACCTGGCCTAATTAAAATGAAAGAAGAAGATAAAAAACGCGCATTAGATTATCACCGTTACCCATCACCGGGAAAAATAGCCACCGAAATAACCAAGTCTTGTGAAACTCAAGATGATTTGTCATTGGCTTATACCCCGGGAGTTGCTGAGCCGGTGCGCGCGATTGCAGATAACCCAGAACTTGCATATGACTACACCGCTAAAGGCAATTTGGTGGGTGTTATTACTAACGGAAGTGCCGTTTTAGGGTTAGGTAATGTTGGCGCATTAGCAGGCAAGCCGGTTATGGAGGGTAAAGCCGTATTATTTAAACGTTTTGCTGATATTGATGTGTTTGATATTGAAGTGAATGCAGATATTCCCAAAGACTTTATTGATGTGGTGCAGCGTATTGCACCGACTTTTGGTGGCATTAATTTAGAAGATATTAAAGCGCCTGAATGTTTTGAAATTGAGCGCACCTTAGACAGCATGCTCGATATTCCAGTGTTTCATGACGACCAACACGGCACAGCCATTATTATTGCAGCTGGGTTATTAAATGCGCTTGAGCTACAGGGCAAAACAGCGGAAGAAGCAACCATTGTCTGTATGGGGGCCGGTGCGGCAGGTATTGCATCCATGCGCTTATTACAAGGCTTGGGTGTGCGTAAAGAAAACATGATATTACTTGATCGTAATGGGGTTATTCATACCGGACGCAGTGATCTCAATATTTACAAGGCAGAATTTGCGGTGAGCACAGAACGCAGAACCGCTTTAGATGCGATGAAAGATGCGGATGTATTTATTGGTGTGTCTGGGCCCAATTTGCTCAGTGCAGAAATGATTTTAGCGATGGCGCCTAACCCGATTGTGTTTGCGCTCTCTAACCCGACGCCAGAAATTGATCCCAAATTAGCGAAAGAAACCCGCAGTGATTTAATTATGGCGACCGGGCGCAGTGATTTCCCCAATCAGGTCAATAATGTTTTAGGGTTTCCTTACATATTTAGGGGTGCGCTCGACGCAGGTGCAACAACTATTACTCAAGAAATGCATATTGCCGCGGTGCATGAGATTCGTAAATTAGCTAAAGCGCCCGTGCCACAAGTTGTGTTAGATGCATATGGTTTAGACAAGCTTGAATTTGGTCCAGACTATATTATTCCAACCCCGGTAGATCCTCGATTAATTGAATGTGTACCGGCTGCGGTTACCCGTGCAGCAATTGACAGTGGTGTTGCTAAGCACCATCATGAATAAACCTACCATAGGTAGATAAATCCAGTATAAATTTGGTCTAAACTTAGACTTTAAGTAATAGCATTTTTGTGCGAGGCTGACATGAACAAAATTACCGTTGTAGGCGCTGGGCGAGTAGGTGAGTCCACTGCGCAATTTATTGCTTCAAAAGATTTGTGCCGTGAAATAGTGTTAATCGACATACGTGAAGGGGCCGCGGAAGGCGCTGCCCTTGATATTCAAGAAGACGCCCCTCTGTTTCGTTTTGATACTCGCCTCACAGGTGGTTCAGATTACGCCCTAATGGCTGATTCAGACTTGGTGATTATTACCGCAGGTGTGCCCAGAAAGCCTGGTATGTCGCGCTCAGATGTGCTGGAAACCAATGTGCGTGTAGCAGATATTGTCATTGAAAATACCCTAAAATATGCGCCTAACAGTAAAATGTTGTTTGTGTCTAACCCCGTCGATATTTTAACGCTTCGTGCTTATCAAAAAACCGGTTGGGCGCGTAATCGTATATTTGGCCAGGCAGGTGTATTGGATTCTACCCGAATGGCAAGCTTTATCGCGATTGAAACGGGTTATTCTGCTTTAGATATTAATGCCATGGTGCTCGGTGGACATGGTGATTCAATGGTGCCTATGATGCGCTACACCACTATATCGGGTATTCCGGTTAGCCATTTTATAGATCAAAAAATCATAGATGATATTGTGCTGCGCACGCGTAATGGTGGAGCTGAGATACTCGCTTTGCGCCAAAATAGCAGTGCATTTGACGCGCCAGCGGCGGCGGTTGCTGCGATGGTTGACTCCATTGTTAATGACCGTAAACGCATTTTACCAGCAGTTGCCATGCTTAAAAATGAATATGGCTGTAATGAACTGGCGATTGGTGTGCCTTGTGTTTTGGGCAAAGATGGCATGGAAAAAGTGATATCACTTGATTTGAATGAAGAAGAAAAAGGTCATTTTGATCAGTCGGTTGAGGCGGTTAAAAAAGACATGAAAACGTTAGCTGCTCTTTAACCCATAAGTTATTGGAGATGGGGCTTTAGTCCCGTAGGTTGCGTGACGCTGGCTGTTAATATAATAGCTATTGTCATGATCAAATATCCACCATGCTAAGTGACCAAATAGGTTAAAATGCGCACATGAGTAAACGTGCCTATTTAATCGATTCCAGTATTTATATTTTCCGCGGTTGGCATGTGTATGACGAAGCCATTACCGATGCTGAGGGTAATCCATCGAATGCTATTTATGGGTTTACCGAATTCTTATACCAGCTAATGGAACAAAGACAACCGGAATATATTGCCTGTGCGTTTGATGCCCATCAAACTCATTCTTATCGGCGCGAAATTTACCCTGATTATAAAGCTAATCGTAGCCCTAAACCTGAAGAGCTAAAAGCCCAGTTTCGTTATTGTCGCGAGTTCTGTCGTGTTATGGGCATTGCTGAATTTGGCAGTAACCGTTTTGAAGCCGATGATATTATTGGCACGTTGGCCACCCGGCTACGCAAAGAAGGCTTTGATATAACGATTGTCAGTGCCGACAAAGACTTAACCCAGCTCGTATTGGGTGAGCGTGATGCTTGGTGGGATTTTGCACGGGGTAAAGTGTTAAATGCCAAAGGCGTGGAAAAAGAGTTTGGTGTAATGCCTGAAAAAATAGCCGACTTGTTAGCTTTGGCGGGTGACAAAGTGGATAACATTCCCGGCATACCGGGGGTGGGCTATAAAATGGCTTCAAACCTGCTCAAAAAATATAATGATATAGATGACGTGTTGGCCAACATTGACGGCATATCCAATATGAAATTTCGGGGGTCGGCGCGTATACAAAATCTGGTGCAAGAACATCAAGCCTTATTGCCTATCAATAAACGACTGACAGAAATTGTGACCAATGCTGTATTTGATAATCACCAACAAGCTATTTTATGGCAGGGCATCCCAGATGAAACTGCCTTTCATGGGTTGTTTGATCAGTTAAATGTGAGTGACCAACGACGTAAACGCTGGTTGCAGCTTTATTGATACTTAACGGTTGATCACGTAAAAATTAGCATGAGTCAATTAATTTTATTTAACAAGCCCTATGGTGTGATTTGCCAATTTAGCGAGCATGAAAAACACCCTTGCTTAGCACAATATATTTCAATAAAAAATGTTTACCCCGCAGGTAGGTTGGACCACGACTCAGAAGGTTTATTGCTTTTAACCGATGATGGAAAATTACAGCATAAAATTGCTGACCCCAAACATAAAATGAAAAAAACCTATTGGGTGCAGGTAGACAATGCAATAACACAACGAGCGGTAGACCAATTAAAAAAAGGTGTTATTTTAAAAGACGGTAAAACCCAACCTGCACAAGCGCGTATTATTTCTGAGCCTGAAAATTTGTGGCCACGTAATCCACCGGTAAGGTTTAGAAAAGAAATTCCCACTAGCTGGATAGAATTAACCATTCAAGAAGGTCGTAATCGACAGGTTAGGCGCATGACTGCCGCAGTGGGTTTCCCTACATTACGATTAATTCGTTATAGTATAGGTGGATGGAGCTTAGCTGATCTTCCGCCGGGTGAGTTTAATAAAATCTCCTGAATCAAGGCCAATCAGCTTGCGATGCAGAGGGTGCGCCAGCTCCAGGTCGCTGCCATTAAATTAAACCAGTATCTCTAGTTCCCACGGTCCTCCGTGGGAATTCATACACCACATAATCCGTTTCATTTGAACCGTTTAACGACAATCTGCCAGATATGTACGCATTCCAACGCAAAGCATTGGAACGAGAAATAACTCACATTCCTTAACTTAATGGCAGTGACGGAGGGCCGTGGGAACTAGAGAGAATTTTCTATTCTCGGACGGCCTCCTAGTCGCTTATGTCTCTCTTTAATATACAAAATTGAATTTATTTCTTGACTCTGGGGTTGGCTACGGGGTCTATGCTTCTTAATAATCGATATTCCCTATCAAATATTAAGGAGCCAATAGTGAGTTTCTCAAATAAAGACAAAACCAACAAATCGACATGGCTGGGTTCGCTTGCCGTGTTACCCGGCATTGGAGCCGCTTTGCTGCCGGCCTTAACATGTCCTGCCTGTTGGCCTGCTTATGCGGGTTTGCTTAGCTCAATGGGTATAGGATTTCTCGATTATAGCCCATGGTTGTTGCCACTTACCCTGGTTTTTCTGTTTGTTGCTTTAGCGGCATTAGCGCATAAAGGCATTAAGCAAAAATTATGGGGCCCTTTTATTCTTGGCTTAGTAGGCTCGGTTTTATTGGTAGTGGGAAAGTATGTCTTCAGTATCGATGTGTTGCTCTATATTGGCGTTATTTTATTGGTTATTGGTTCCGCATGGAATGCCTGGCCTAAAAAAGTGTGTACTGCAAAATCATGCGAAACGTCTAATTAGCAATCTTTAAAATCAGATTAATATGACAACACAAATCATAATACAGAAACCTTCAAAGACGCTGCCGCGGGTAATGCAGAAAACTGATGCGGTGCGTAAAAACTGGGTTGTTGCTTTATTTTTTGTGCCAGGCATCGCCACAGCCTTTATCGATTTGACGCCATGGTTATTTCCGCTCAGTACCCTATTTCTTAGCAGTGCATTAATTGCGCTGACATACCTTAGTGATAATAAAAGATCTGGAATATTATTTTTATTCGGTATAACCGGGTCAGGCTTATTGGTATTCAGTAAATTTATTATCTTTCACGAAGCTATTTTAATGGCAAGTGTCATTTTATTAACGGGTCTTGTCATGTGGAATATTTGGCCGAGAAATGAACCTAGAAGAAAACTTGATGAAAGCGTT
>UOFF01000466.1_pt1 | contig 11413 bp, 11 predicted proteins | sample 1990091 | NCBI WGS metagenome assembly UOFF01 (sample SAMEA4728526, study PRJEB27164) | hydrothermal vent metagenome | biome: marine basaltic hydrothermal vent biome; feature: marine hydrothermal vent; material: mineral | place: Pacific Ocean | collected 2011-06-14/2011-07-23 | depth 1741 m | reverse complement strand
CACTGGTTTTGCTTGCTGCGATATTTAGCCTGCTTGCCATGGTTCTCGCTCTTGTTTATGTCAGTAAAGAATCGCATCAAGTGATCATAGTGCTAGCAGGTTTTGTGGTTTTGTCGGTATTGACCGAGTTTTTTATGCAGAAGGTTTTGCAACGGGAAGTCAGACTAAGAGTTAAATAACCTAACCAGCCAGATTGGCAAAACCATAAAAGCAGGAGTTATTGAAAGGTAAATCGTATGAAAATAGAGAAGAATAAAAATGCTAAAACTTCAAAAGTGTATCTTATAGGTAGTGGTATTGCATCTCTTGCAAGTGCTGTATATTTAGAAAAAGATGCTGGTATTTCAGGAGAGAATATCTACATTCTGGAAAAGGATCATATTCTTGGCGGTGCTCTTGATGGCGCTGGAGACGTTGAAAAAGGATTTGTGGTTCGAGGTGGACGAATGCACGAAAGGCATTATGAATGTTATTGGGAGCTACTTTCTCATATTCCTTCTCTGGAAGATAAAAATATTTCGGTAAGAGATGAGTCTTACGAATTCAATGAACGCTTTGTTTCTAATGCACAGGCACGCCTTTTAAAAGGAGGCAAGAAGATCAATGTGTCTTCTTATGGTTTGACATTAAAACATCAAGCCGACTTATTAAAGCTTACTTATGTCTCAGAAAAATCACTTGGTAATAAACGTATTGAAGACTGGTTTGATCCGGCTTTTTTCAAAACGAATTTCTGGTATATATGGACCTCAATGTTTGCATTCCAAAAATGGAGCAGTCTTGCTGAAATGCGACGGTATATGAAACGTTTCATTCATTTGGTTGATGGCCTCTATAAACTAGGTGGGGTAATGCGCACCAAGTACAATCAATACGACTCTGTCGTCAGGCCCATAAGACGATACCTTGAAGAACGAGGCGTAAAATTTGAAATGGGTAAAGAGATTATTGATATTGATTTTAATTTATCGGCAGATAAGAAAACAGCAACAGTGCTACATCTAAAAGATAAAGACGAAATAGTTCTAGGAAAAAACGATTATGTTTTTATTACAAATGGATCCATTACCGAAAGTACTGATAACGGGACGTGGAATGCTCCAGCAAAACTCAAAGGTATGGCTGAATCAGGTTCCTGGCAACTGTGGAAAAAGATTGCAGCAAAGGACAAAGCCTTTGGTAATCCAGATCCGTTCTGTGACAACATTGATTTGCAAAAATGGTATTCATTTACAGCAACAATGAAAAGTACAGTATTCTTGGATTATATGGAAAATTTCTCAGGTAATGTTGACGGAACAGGTGGGCTTGTAACTATGACAGATTCCAACTGGTTAATATCGATTGTAATTGCACGTCAACCTCATTTCCCCAACCAACCTGATGATACTAAAATTTTTTGGGGTTACGGACTATATCCAAATAGAAAAGGTAATTACATTGAGAAAACGATGGCAGAGTGCACTGGTGCAGAACTACTGGAAGAATTGTATTACCACTTGGACATACAGGATTTGATGAGACCGGTTACACAGGCAGGAAAGGTTAATTGCATTCCTGTTGCGATGCCATTCATAGATAGTTTATTTATGCCAAGGGAAATTGGAGATAGACCCAATGTTGTACCAGCAGGAGCCACAAATTTTGCTTTTCTGGGTCAATTTGCTGAAGCACCAAAGGACTGTGTGTTTACAGTTGAATATTCTGTTAGAACTGCACAAATGGCTGTTTATAATTTATTTGAAACGGAAGAAAAAGTACACCCTATGTATGATTCAGTTCACAACCCAAAATATCTAATTAATGCATTGAAAGCTATCATCAGATAGTAAAATACTATTGAAATCGGGCTAAAGGATATGTGATGGTCTCTGTTGAATAGTCGGTATTCCTAACACTGTAGATAAAACAGGAATTCAACATGGATGAAATGAATCATAATATTAATATTGTAAAAAGGTAGCATTTATCGCTCATGTCCTGACAATCCATTCTAATGCAGAAGCAACTAACCTAGCAGGGCATTTATATGTGCAGTAACACTGCGACCAAGCGCAGGAAGGGCGTAACCGCCCTCTAATGATGATACAATTCTTCCATTTGCATATTTATCCGCAATCGTTTTGATTTTTTGGGTTACCCAGGAAAAATCCTCATCGACCAGACACAGATTGACCATATCATCCTCCACATGTGCATCGAACCCTACGGAGATAAGTATCAGTTCGGGCTGAAAAGCTTCCAGTTTAGGTAACCAGTGGGCCTCTACAGCGGCACGAAAAACTTGACCATTCGTTCTAGCAGCTAAAGGTACATTGATAATATGTTCGGGAACTGCTTCAGTGCCAGTTTCAGGATAAAGTGGATGCTGGAAAGTTGAGCAAAAAAGAATTTTCGGCACCTCACGAAAAATATCTTCGGTGCCGTTACCATGATGGACGTCAAAGTCAACAATGGCTACTCGCTTTAACCGGTAGGCCTGTAGTGCATGAGCTGCACCGACTGCAATATTGTTGAAAATACAAAAAACCATAGCTTTGTTGTGTTCGGCATGATGACCGGGAGGACGAACATTGCAAAAGACTGCGTTGGTTTGTCCTGCCATCACCAGGTCGGCACCAAGTACCATTGCACCTGCTGCGTGTAAAGCTGCTGATAATGAGTGTGGATTCATGCTGGTGTCGAGATCCAGCCAAACCTGTCCTTCATTGGGTGCCTTTTGAAATATGTATTCAATATATTCAGGATCGTGTACCCGACAAAGTTGTTCGTGACTAGCTGATGGTGCATCATGGTACTGGAAGTTACTGTCTTTGGTACCAGGCGGTAGCTGGTCTTTTATTGTGCTCAGTCGAGAAGGATTCTCGGGGTGGTGAAGCCCCATTTCGTGTAGCGCACAATCTGGGTGTGAAATGATAGAAAGTGTCATAATGAATTTATTGCTCCTTAATATAATCGTGGCAAGTAACTAATCTTCTGAATAATAACAGGCTGGCAAAGAAACAGGTATGAGCACACATTTTTTAGACTGTTTTTTTCATGACTGTAAAAAGTAGATTCTCCGTCCGGTTCATTGCATCAATCTGAAATACAACATCTTATTTAGATGTACTTTGCTTTTGTGCTAGCCTTGGTCCCCTGACTTGGCTTGTATATCACTTTTTATGGGGACGCTTTTGATATCACAAGGGCCGCGATATTCTTCAGGTACACTATCAGGGCACTTTCCGCATAGAGTGTTACCAGGTACTGCAAAATCAATTTTTCGTGGGTAGGGCAAGTCTAGTCCGTTCATAATATCAATAAATTCCTGTTCAGATTTATCATTGCCCAGACGAGGATTTCGTTGTTTCTCCTGCAAAATAGTCGTGATATGACGACCTTCGTAGTCATGCCCAGGATAAACCAATGTTTCATTAGGCAGCGAAAATAATTTATTGTGTATGCTCTTGTATAATGTTGCAGCATCGCCTGACTGAAAATCGGTCCTACCACAGGCTTCGATTAATAAAGCGTCACCAGAAAATAACAGGGTGTGCGCGCCATCCTCTATCAGGTATGCATGGTGCGTGCTGGTATGCCCTGGTGTGAATAGCGGGTGCAATTTAAGTGAGCCTACCTGAAAAACCTTTCCTTCTTCTACACCGAGATCAGCACAAGGTAAATTATCCATAGTAGGCACCACTATCTGTGTTGATGCCATGGCTTTCATCTTTCTTGCGCCAGTCAGATGGTCAGCATGTACATGCGTTTCTAGTGTATAAGTGGGCTTCAGCTGGAGGCTCTTAAGTACCTCTAAATCGCGCTCTACCGTATCGATAACCGGATCAATCAACAGGCTTTCACCGGTTTCTTCACAACCGAGTAAATAGGTAAAGGTGCAGGAGTCAGGCTCAAATAGTTGTTTAAAAATCATTTTATATTTCTCTTTATTGTTAAATCGTGTGGTAAATAAAGTAAATCTAATTTTTTTAAAACTAGGCTGTACACAAAATTCCTTTGTTAGCATTTTCCCAGGCTTCTAAGTCGCCGGCTATATTGGTAACATTATTAAAACCCATTGCTTGCAATGTGTCAGTTGCTAAAGCGGCACGGCCACTTGTCGCGCAAAGGATCAACCAGCTATCATCACGACTGTCTCGCAATACAGGGTTAATGTCTTGAAAATCCAAGCAGGCGGCTGGCTCTAATACGCCTCGTGGAATATTAATTGAACCTTTTATTTTTTTTGCTTCATGTTCGTGTGATTCGCGTATATCGATAACCTTGTAACCTTTTACAATAAGCTGTTCTGCCATGTCAATCTCAATCTCTGTTATTCTTGATTTGGCGTCATTTATGTAGTCCATACAGGTTTTTTTGTTGCTCATAATTTTTTTCCTGCTGTCTTATATAGTGTTGTTAATATGTATTCGCTGACTAGATAATGTTCTCTGGTCAGCAGATAACGCTTACAGCGATTTTTTACAGAAATACCAATCGGTACATTCATAGCCTTCATTCATACGTGCTTCGGCTGCTTCGGCTGTCGCGGGTGGTGGCACGATTACTTTGTCGCCTGGTTGCCATCCTTCGGGTGTCGCTATGCCGTTTGCATCCGATGTTTGCAATGCAGTAACTAGTCGAAGTATCTCGTCAATAGAGCGGCCGTTCGTCATTGGGTAATACACCATAGCACGGAGTATGCCTTTATCGTCGATAATAAAAGTAGCGCGGACCGCTGAGGTATCGCTCGCACCCGGTTGAATCATGCCGTATGCATTCGCAACTTTCATGTCCAGATCAGCAATAATTGGAAAGTTAATATCTATATCAAACTTTTCCTTTATATTACGTACCCATGCAAGGTGTGAATAATGACTATCAATCGATAAACCGAGTAACTCAGTATTCAGCTTGCTGAATTCGTCCTGTCTTTTAGCGAATGCCATAAATTCTGTGGTACAAACTGGAGTGAAATCAGCCGGGTGAGAAAACAGTACCAGCCATTTATCTTTGTAGTTGGCAAGTTTTTTGTTGCCATATGTGGTTACTGCATCGAAATCGGGTGCCGCCTGGTTCATGCGAGGGCCAGTTGTTGCAGCTATTTCGTTGTCTAGTGCGTTGTTCATCATTTGCATCCTCTTGTGAAATTCGATCAGTGTTAATCGATGGATGTATATTAACGAAATTTTATAGATTAATATATTTAATTAAATCTATATATGTGATAGATTTTTACACAACTTAAATTACATTCCAGGATGGCCTTACTTATAGCATCGATAGCTTTAGGGCCCCCTGTGTCAGACTAGTTGTAGACTGTACTACGGTTATGTCAGAATTATCTGGAAGTGAGTTTTTTGGGCACGAGAAAAGAGCTTTATTGGTGTATATACCCAAAACGTTATGAATTTAGAGTTAATTTCCGTTTTCTTTCTTCCCTAGCTTTGTTGAAAATCCTCACAATAGCTGACTATTCATCGTCATTTCGTCGCGTTAGGAAAGAAATAAATTTAGAAATTTTAAACCTAAATTCATAACGTTTCGGGTATAGTGTACGTGATGGAGTTATTTCCAGTTTTTCAATAATTCAATTTGTTTGGAAAAATAATGATCATCAATCCAATAAGTGCCTTTTTCTTCGCTTAATTTTAAGTGTAACCCCATATGCCAAATATGGCGCATGTTTGCAAACATGGGTATGGCTTCAAGGTCGTGGCGGTTAAGGGTGTTTTCTTTTAAGTAAGCCTCAAGAAAAATAGGCCATATTTTGTTTTCTATTTTATTGGTGCGTGCGCCCCATAAGTAATTTGAGATATCTGCTGCATGATAACCGTAACCACAACAATCAAAATCAAACAACGTAATGTTATTGTTATCAATGTGGACATTGCCTGTGTTTAAATCGCCGTGGCAAAATCCATATTGAAGTGAATTTTTTGGATAAGATAAATATTGTTGTTTTAGTTTTTTCGCGAGCTGAGTTAATGTTGCCCAGTCTTTTTGGCGGCGTTTTAAATAAGGTTCTATTATGTTGAGTGGTTCATTAAGTAAGTAATTGATATCGAGTTTAAAGCGTTGGTGTGGACTGTTGAAGTTTTCTAATGTTTTATGCATTTTTCCAAAGGCTTTGCCGTAAATTTCAGCTTCGTGTTTGTAGTTATCGGCATAGCAGGGAGGGTGTCCTGACGCATAATTAAACAGAATTAAATAACGTAATCCTTCAGGTGCATTTAACTGAATAAGTGTTTCTTTATTTTTTTGTGCAATGGGTGTTGCGACTGATATTTGATTTTTAGCAAGAAAATTCAAAGCGTCTATCTCGCATTGAATATCACTTTTGCTGCGCCAATGGGTTCGGTAGGCGCGTAATATATATTTTTTTTTATCTGCATTTATTAAATAAGTGTCAGTTAAGCTGGTTTGGAAGTATTCTATTTTTTCGATACTTTTGAGATCATAATTTTCCAATATAAGCTCAGATAATGCCTTACACGAAAGTACAGAGTGAATGACAGGAAATATCATTAGTTTTTATTGTTTGATGTTTTATTGTTCCATTGGTTTTCAAAAACCAGTTCTTGTAAGTTTCTTCTTTTATCCCAACCTTCAATTTCTAACATAGGTTCTTTATAAAAAGTTTCAACTGGGCCGAGGCAAAATATGCCAATCGGTAAGCTGCCTTCTGGCATGCCAAGCAATTGTGTTAATGCGAGAGGGTTAAATAATGAAACCCAGCCCATACCTAAACCTTCGGCGCGGGCGGCCAGCCACATGTTTTCAATGGCACAAGCGGTCGAGGCTAAGTCCATTTCGGGTAATGTTCTTCGGCCCAAAATATATTTTTCACGGTCATCTGCTAAGCTGATAACTAAAAGTTCGGCACAGTCCATAATGCCTTCCAGTTTGAGTTGCATACATTCTTGAGCACGCGTGCCAAGTGCTTCAGTTGTTAATGAAATTTCTTGTTCAACCAGTTTATGAATGGCTTTGCGAATGTTTGTGTCGGTGATGCGTATAAAACGCCAGGGTTGCATATAACCGACGCTGGGGCCATGATGAGCCGCATTGAGAAGTCGCCAGAGTGTTTTGTTATCGACCGTGCCGCCACTAAAATGCCGCATATCACGGCGTTCTTCAATCACACGGTATATGGCATCTCGCTCAGCCTGGCTGTATTCTGCGTTGTTTGTGGTCATGTGTTTTTGTTTCAAATCATGCTTGAGATTAAAACCTGAAGCCTATAATCTTTAAGCATTAATTACAATTATTGTATGAGTTCATTTGTATGAAGCTCATTGAATGGGTCATTAATAGTTTATACATAATATAATAGGACAAAATAGGTATTATCTATGCGAATTGGTATTGATTTGGGTGGCACAAAAATTGAGGGTATTGCGCTGGATGATAATGGTGAGCCATTAATACGTCATCGAATTGCAACCCCTGTTAATGACTACTCATCCATATTGCAGGTGGTTACTGATTTAATTCATCACATTGAAAGTGCTTGTGGACAAGCTTGTAGTATCGGAATTGGCACCCCAGGTGCCATATCACCCAGCAACAAATGCTTACGTAATTCTAATACGGTATTATTGAATGGTCAGTCGGTAAAACAAGATATCGAGCAGCGTTTAAAAAGAAAAATTCGCATGAGTAATGATGCGAATTGTTTTGCTCTGTCTGAAGCCATTGATGGTGCGGCGCAAGGTGCATCGGTTGTGTTTGGTGTCATAATTGGCACTGGTACGGGTGCTGGCATTGTGATTAACGGGAAAGTGTTAACCGGGCCTAATGCCATTGCTGGTGAGTGGGGGCATAACCCCTTGCCTTGGCCCAAGGAAAGCGAACTGCCGGGGCCATCATGTTATTGTGGTAAAGCTGGGTGTCTCGAAACCTTTCTCTCAGGCCCCGGCTTAATCGCCGACTACAAACTGATAAACGGCGAAGAAAAAACCTCAAAAGAAATTGTGACATTGGCAGAAAAGCATAATTTTAAAGCATCTCGTTGTTTGCAAAAATATGAAGATCGGTTAGCACGTGGCCTTGCCACCATAATCAATATATTAGATCCTGATGTGATTGTGTTAGGTGGGGGCATGTCAAATGTGGAAAGTTTATATAAAAATGTACCGGTATTATGGAAGCAATATGTGTTTTCTGATACGGTGAACACCCGTTTATTGGCACCTATGCATGGTGATTCCAGCGGCGTGAGAGGCGCTGCTTGGTTATGGGAATAAGTGCAGTAAATAATTTGATTTTTATAGATATCCGGTGCATCTGTTTCAAGACTTTATTTTAAAATCACGGTAAAATACCACTATCCAACTATTTTATAGAGACCTTTAATGAACAACCTTTTTCAAGAGCAATTGCTTAAAGCCGGTGTGGTTAATAAGCAACAAGTGCAAAAAGCACAGCAGGATAAGAATAAAAAGAAAAAGCAGCAACATAATAATAAGAAACTGAAACCCGATAACACAGCAGCATTAAAGGCAAAAAAGGCGTTGGAAGAAAAGGTTGCTCATGATCGAGAGTTAAATAGAAAAAAAGAAGAACAGGCCAAGAGAAAGGCGATTTCGGCAGAAATTAATCAACTTATTATTGATCACAAACTGCCGCGTGATGAAAAATGTGAAATTTCATATAATTTTGAACATCAGAATAAAGTTAAAAAGATTTATATCAATGCAGAAATGAAGCAGCAGTTAGTTCAGGGCAAGTTGGGTATTGCGCGTATTGAAGGTATATATGAATTAATCCCCTTAGTGGTAGCTGAAAAAATTCAACAACGTAATACTAAACGGGTGGTTATTTTTGAAAAAGAAGAGCAGTCAAAAGATGAAAATGACCCTTATGCAAATTTTGAAGTGCCAGATGATTTGATTTGGTAAGGGATGAGAATTAAATAACTTATACAAGTAGCGCAGAATATTTGTTCATCGTTTTTAGCATGAAAATGGGCGTGTAGTCATTCTACATAACGATTTTCATGCTGAAAACGATGAGTAAAGAGGCAAGCTAATTGTATAAGTTATTTAATGAGCGTCCCTAAGGGTTTTATGATTGTGCAGCGGTGGGGAATGAAGCCGCATTATAAAAATGAAAATTCATAACTCTCCATATCGCTACCTGGGTCTTTTATTGCCATTTTAATAGTAATGGATTTATTGGGTAGCATTTTTGAGACATCATCTTTAGGTAAATTCAAATATTCCATCGCATTAAAGCGCTTACCAGCAATGGCTTCACCACGCACATTTTTAAAACGTAATTCAATAATCGGGTATTCTTGAGGGAAGTTTGCCTTATTGATAATGCTTGCGGATACAACTAATGCATTTTTAATTTTTGGATGAGTATAAATGTTATTGCTGTTAAAAACGATTTTGTTGAGATCTTTTAATAATGGCAGGGTGCAATTTGCCTGATCGCACATGAGTTGTAGTGCAGGTCGTAAACCGGCGATTTTTGCAAGGCTATCAAGGTTGTAATAGGCATATTGAAGCATCAGTGTTGAAATGCCCATTAATATGCTAAGTGTTAATAATAATGTGCTCAAAAAGCCAAAGTATCCTTCATTTTCTCTGGTTTCTTTACGTAAAGCAGGGGGAATAACGTCACTTTTAACCAGTGGGTTTTTGAGTGTCGACGTATTTTTAGGTGTGTCTTTTGGAAATGTTTCGAGTTGGGCGCTTAAAGATTCTTTGGGTGGCTCTGGTTTTGGAAAACGAAAAATTTTCTTTTGGCTATTGTCTGCTGTAAAAATTGCGAGACAATGTCCGCAGCGAACCTGGCCCTCGGCTTGGTCGAGGTCGGCTTCTTCTATAGAAAATACAGTATTACAGTGTGGACATTGAGTTTGCATATTAAAGTATACATTGCTCTTTAAAATAGGCGTGTAAAAAATGACTTATTTTTTTCTACCGGTTATTCTAATCCATTCACCTTTTATGGCAACCGGATCTAAATCAAACCAGGGCTTATAAGCTTGAATGATTTTTTGTGACTGTGTTTCCAGTATGCCGGATAACGCAATATTTCCACCGGGCTTACAATATTGAGATAATTGTTCAGCAAGTTCTGTTAGCGGGCCGGCAAGTATATTGGCTAATACAATATCATAGGCCTTATTTGGCAGTTCTGCAGGTAAATAACAATTTAATTGTTCAGCCACATTATTTTCAATCGCATTGTTTTTACTGGCGATTATAGCTTGTGGATCTATATCAGTGCCATTGCAATGTGCGGCACCAAGTAATAAAGCCGCTATGGCTAAAACACCTGATCCACAACCAAAGTCGATGACGTGTTTATTTTTAACATCAATTGAATCTAACCATTCGAGACATAAAGCCGTTGTGGGGTGGGTGCCGGTGCCAAATGCCAGCCCTGGGTCGAGCATTAAATTAACGGCATCAGGTTGAGGGGGTGGGATGTGTTTAGGGCATACCCATAGGCGTGAGCCAAACTGCATGGGTTTGTAGTCATCCATCCAGCTGCGCACCCAGTCTTTATCTTCCAACACCTCTGTTTTTAATGTGATATCTTCACCAAGGCGCAGTGTTAAGTGGGCTTGTAAATGCTCAGTATTAATGTCTGCGTCATATAGTCCGGTGAGAATAATGTTATCCCATAAAGGCATTTCATTGGGCAGAGGCTCTAAAACCGGTTTGTCTTCCGCATCTCTATAGGTAACAGAAAGTGCTCCCAACTCGAGTAGGGCTTGTTCTGCTGATTCGCAATGGGCTTTTTGAGTGTGCAGAGTGAGTTGAATCCAAGGCATTATAATGTCGCAATAATCGTGTTAAATACACAAAAAAGTAGAGTGAGGCTCAACTTCTTTGTGTTTGAGAGGCGGGGAATTAAGCAATACCCAGTTTCTTTTCCAGATAGTGAATATTGACACCGCCGGCTTGAAAATTAGTATCTTGCATAATTTCTAATTGCAGTCGGGTATTGGTGTTAATGCCATCGATAACCATTTCAGATAACGCGCCTTTCATACGTGCAATAGCCACGTCACGGCTATTACCATGGCAAATTAATTTACCGATCATTGAGTCATAGTGTGGAGGTACGGTATAGCCACTGTAAATATGAGATTCAACACGTACTCCGGGCCCACCTGGTGGATGGTAGCGGGTGATTTTGCCGGGTGATGGCATAAAGGTTTTATAATGCTCGGCATTAATGCGGCACTCAATGGCATGCCCTGAAAACTTAATATCTTCTTGTTTGAGGCGCAGTGGCTCACCTGATGCGATATAAAGTTGTTCTTTAACGATATCGACGCCAGTAATCATTTCCGTAACCGGGTGTTCAACCTGTATACGGGTATTCATTTCAATGAAATAAAACTCGTCATTTTCATATAAAAATTCAAATGTGCCAGCGCCGCGATAATTTATTTCATTACAGG
>UOFF01000312.1_pt1 | contig 11521 bp, 14 predicted proteins | sample 1990091 | NCBI WGS metagenome assembly UOFF01 (sample SAMEA4728526, study PRJEB27164) | hydrothermal vent metagenome | biome: marine basaltic hydrothermal vent biome; feature: marine hydrothermal vent; material: mineral | place: Pacific Ocean | collected 2011-06-14/2011-07-23 | depth 1741 m | reverse complement strand
TATCGCGTACATGTAAGTGCCAGTCATCTGGGCGGGTCATTTTGAGTTGCATAATTTCAGTACTGGCCTAGATAGGTTATAATTATCATTTATTATACGTCTTTAACAGGGGCTATTTAGAAACTAATGGGATATTTTTTTAAAGTTTTGTGGGGTAATTTGTTACTGAAAAAAGGGCCGCAAGACTTTGCGTATTCACAGGGCCTAATGCGACGCAGCCTAATGGTTTATTTTGTGAGTGGTTTGCCAGGCTTAATGATTCATGTTGGCTTTGAGCAAGCGGTTATCGCGATGATATTAGATATCATCACATTAATTCTTTTTGTTTTTATTTGCTTGCAGGCGTTTTCTAAATCTGAGCGATGGGTGCAGAGTGTTATTTGTTTATCAAGTATAGGCGCGTTTTTTCAAGTGGTATCGTTACCCTTATTGTACAGTGTTGATGCAAACGCGAACCCCAATGCTGTTGTGCAAGTCACAGAAGAAATGCTTGGCTTATCTATCTTGCTACTCATGTTTGTGAGTTGGAATTTAGCCGTTTATGCCCATGTGTTTAGAAAGACATTTGATATTCGTTTATTTCCAGCACTGCTATTAACGATTTGTTATATTGTTATTACCGTGCTCGCACGACAACTTTTTTTCCCAGAACTGACTTAGGGACGCTCATTAAATAACTTATACAATTAGCTTGCCTCTTTATTCATAGTTTTCAGCATGAAAAGCGTTATGTAGAATGACTACACGCCCATTTTCATGCTAAAAACGATGAGCAAATATTCTGCGCTACTTGTATAAGTTATTTAATTCTCATCCCTTAAAACCTATATTTACATAAGACTGGGCGAATAATAAAAAATTGTTAGTCAGCTTTTTAGCGTTTTGAATTTAAAATGTCAATTCATTTAGAAATTACCATATGAATTCAAGGGGGATAGATTTGCATATTCATATTTTAGGTATTTGTGGTACATTTATGGGGGGGGTTGCTGTGTTGGCGCGCCAGGCGGGTCATAAAGTAACGGGCTCTGATGCCAATGTTTATCCCCCCATGAGCACACAGTTAGAATCTCAAGGCATCGATTTAATGCAGGGGTATAAAACTGAACACCTGATTGAACAAGATCAAGTGGTGGTGGGCAATGTGATGTCCCGGGGTAATGAGGCCATTGAGCATGTGTTAAATAAAAATATTAATTACACTTCAGGCCCGCAATGGTTGGCCGAAAATGTCTTAAAAGATAAATGGGTATTGGCGGTGGCGGGTACCCATGGAAAAACCACAACCAGTTCAATTTTGGCTTGGATATTAGAGTATGCAGGTTTGCAGCCAGGTTTTTTGATTGGTGGAGTACCGGTTAATTTTGGGGTGTCGGCACGTTTAGGTGGTGGATCTTTTTTTGTCGTTGAGGCGGATGAGTATGATACGGCGTTTTTTGATAAGCGCTCTAAATTTGTTCATTATCATCCACGCACCACTATTTTGAATAATCTTGAATTTGATCATGCAGATATTTTTGATGATTTAAATGCCATTAAAAAGCAATTTCATCATTTGGTCAGAACGGTGCCGGGTGATGGCTTAATTATTCACAATAATGAAGATGAAAATGTGCAAGATGTATTGACCCAAGGTTGCTGGAGTCAGCAAGCCGGGTTTGCCGGTGAGAATAGTGTTAATGACAATAATAATGAGTGGGCGATTGAGAATGTATCTGCTGATGGTCGTTGCTTTGACGTGTTGTACAAGCGTGAAAAACTGGGCACGGTTGAGGGGCATATGTTGGGTCCGCATAATCGTTTAAATACCTTAGCTGCGATTATAGCGGCTAGGCATGTGGGTGTGCCAGTAGATCAGTCTATAGCTGCACTTAAAGCGTTTAGAGGGATTAAGCGGCGCATGGAAGTGGTGGGTGAGGTTGACAGCAAAGTTATTTATGATGATTTTGCACACCACCCAACCGCAATTACTAAAACGCTTAAAGGGTTAAGGGATGCCATTGGGTCAGCAAAAATATGGGTTATATTAGAGCCCCGCTCAAATACTATGCGTTTAGGGGTGCATAAACAGCAGCTTGCGCCTTCACTTGAATTGGCAGATGAGGTGATTTTATACCAACCCGCCGATGTTAATTGGGATATGCAGTCGGTTGTGGAACAAGTGAGAGCGCCTGCAAAGTTAATGCGCTCTATTGATGATATTGTTAGCTTAATATCTGAGCAAAGCCGCTCAGGAGATCATATACTTATAATGAGTAATGGTGCGTTTGGTGCCATACATCAAAAAATACTTAATGTACTATGAATTTGGATGTTGGTTTTAAATAGATTTATTTTTACTTTGCATGTTTAAAGGTTAACAAGGTGGTGTTATGGATTCAGATAAAAAAACAATAGTTCTGGCCATTAGCGGTGCGTCGGGTGTGCAGTATGGCATTCGATTGCTGGAACAGTTATTAACCCATGAGCATAAAGTTTATTTGCTGGTGACGCGTGCCGCACATGTTGTGATTAGCATGGAAACGGAGTTGGCGTGGCCCGCAAATAATCATGAGTTACATGATCAGCTGTGTAAACGCTATGGTGTTGATGAGGACCAGTTAAAAGTGTGTGGTGAACTGGAATGGACGTCGCCTATTGCAAGTGGCTCGTCTTCGGTTGATGCGATGGTTGTATGTCCTTGTTCTATGGGCAGTTTGTCGTCTATTGCAGTTGGGGCGAGCGCAAATTTATTAGAGCGGGCAGCTGATGTGATGCTAAAAGAGCGCAAATGTTTAGTGCTGGTGCCACGGGAAACGCCTTTTTCAGATATTCATTTGGAAAATATGCTGAAGCTTTCTCGAATGGGCACAGTAATACTGCCCGCGAACCCAGGCTTTTATAATAAACCACAAACAGTAGAAGACGTTGTGGATTTTATGGTGGCGCGCATGCTCGATCACTTGGGTATAGAGCAAGAATTGCAACCCAAATGGGGAGAGTAATGCCTAGAAGGCTGTCTGATACTAAAAAGGCTGGTTTTTAAACCAGCCTTTTTAGTTACATATCAGAATCGGCAATGTCAGTTTGGCTAACATCTTCAGCTTGAAGTCCTTTTTGGCTGTCAATTAAGTTGAACTCAACTTTTTGGCCATCCTTAAGTGTTCTAAATCCATCGCCTCTTATAGCTCTAAAATGAACGAATACATCATCACCCGTATCACGTTCTATGAAACCATAGCCTTTTGAATTATTAAACCACTTTACAGTACCTATTTCACGATCAGACATTTACTTTACCTTTATAGTTATCTTTTTTTCTTAATATGTTTTTCCTGAAACATATCGAGGATGTAACGTCATGAGGCGTTGGCAACATCCTCTGCCTGTAGCCCCTTATCACCCTGGGTGATACTAAACTCAACGCGCTGACCTTCAAACAGAGATTTATGCCCCTGGCCGCGAATTGAGCGAAAATGAACAAAGACATCATCACCCGCATCGCGAGTAATGAAGCCAAAGCCCTTACTCGTATTAAACCACTTTACGGTACCTGTTTCACGAGAATTATTAGTTTTTTCAACTTTTTTTACAGTTTTTATTCGATTTGAATCATTTTTATGGGTGAGAGCGAGCGCAGTGACTAATGTTGCAGCAAAAATTAAAACGGTAAGTGTAAATCGGCCGCTTAAATTAGAGAAATTTTGACTGCTGATAAGCAGGGTAGATAAAAATGTGGCAATGATAGAGGTAATAAAACTAATGCTAAGAATGCGAATTAAATCAGTGTTCATATAGGTTTTTCCTAAAGCGAATAATAAATGATAATCACAATATTGAGTATTAAACGAAAGCTTAAGCAGTATACCGTGAGTCTATATTAGTTCAAAAATTGTTTATTGGAAATCGTGTTTTATAGAAAGAAAGTTTATGTAATTTAAAAATTGAAGTTTAATTTTTATGGGTTCAAATTTTTTTTGTTTAAGAAGGTAATCATGGTGATTCAGTTTGTCAAATATAGATAGTCTCAAAAATAAGAGTATATAGGAAACAAAGGGAAAAATAACTATTGTGTAACTTTTGAAATTAGTGTTTCAATTGAAGCCTCTGCTGGAAGTTGTAAGTGAAATTTTTGATTTTTTAGATTTTTCAATACCTTTATTGGGTCTTCTTTTGCTAGTTTTGTTTCTTTATTTATTTTAATAGACATTGTAAATGTTAATTCTCCGAGCGCGCATTTTAAATTTTTATCAATGCAGTCAAAGTCATTTTCTTTTGCTAGGTAGATATACATGTCTTGGCGAGCCGCGCAACGATATATGTAACAGACTGAAAGCATTTATAAATTCGCCATTACTTTATCAGCGGCATTAATTGTAGCTTGAATGTCTTCGTCACTGTGCATACAACTGATAAATCCTGTTTCATAAGCTGAAGGCGCTAAATAAATACCTTCTGTTAGCATGCCATGAAAAAATTTCTGAAATCTTACTTCATTGCATTCGGTTGCTTGTTTAAAGTTGGTGATTTTATTGGCTTCTGTAAAAAATAAACCAAACATACCGCCAACAATATTTTGTGCCATAGGAATATTATGCTTGGCAGCTTTTTCTAAAATACCATTGACTAAAGCCTGAGTTTTGGTATTTAAGTCGAGGAAGAAATTTTTTGCAGAAATGAGTTCTAATGTTTTAAGACCCGCTGCCATTGCAATTGGGTTGCCAGATAAAGTCCCTGCTTGGTATACAGGGCCGGTTGGTGCTATGGTTTCCATAATATCTTTACGTCCGCCAAATGCACCGACGGGCATGCCGCCCCCAATAACTTTACCTAATGTCGTTAGGTCTGGTTTAATGTTGTAAATCGATTGGGCGCCACCTAAAGCAGTTCGAAAACCTGTCATGACTTCATCAAATATCAACACGCTGCCATATTCAGTGCAAAGTTCGCGTAGGCCTTCTAGAAAGCCCTCGATCGGGGGAACGCAATTCATATTGCCGGCAACGGGTTCAACAATAATGCAGGCAATGTCATTGCCGGAAGCTTGAAAAGCCTCTTTGACCTGATCAAGATCATTATAGTTGAGTGTAATAGTGTGTTTTGCTAAATCTTTTGGTATGCCCGGTGAGCTGGGTACGCCTAAGGTTAAGGCGCCTGAACCGGCTTTAACTAAAAGAGAGTCTGAGTGCCCATGATATCCCCCTTCAAATTTAACAATATCATCACGACCGGTGAATCCACGTGCTAGTCGAATAGCGCTCATGGTGGCTTCTGTTCCAGAGCTAACCATGCGAACTGACTCAATAGAGGGTATTAATTGACAAATACGTTCTGCCATTTTAGTTTCAATGGCTGTAGGTGCGCCAAAGCTCAGGCCTTTTTCAGCGGCCAGCTTTACCGCGTTAATGACTTCTGGGTGTGCGTGGCCTAAAATCATAGGCCCCCATGAACCGACATAATCGATATAGCGCTTATCGTCTGTATCCCAAATATATGCTCCATTTGCTCTGTCAATAAAGACGGGATCACCACCAACACCCTTAAACGCCCTGACAGGTGAGTTTACACCACCAGGAATCACAGATTGTGCTTGGCTAAAGAGGACAGATTGAGGCTTATTTTCAGACATTCGTTATTTCCAAGAGACTATTTTTACAGTGGCGGTATTTTACATGAAGGGGTGGTTTAATCCTAGGTTAATAAAAGGTTGTGTTTTTGTGAGCTATCATATGAAAAATGAGCTTTTTAAGCTAAATTATGGGTGCTATTCAATAATACAATAAAAATATTGAATTTTGCCCCCCCCCTTACTGACATTAGGCTGTCAGTAAGGGGGGGTTAAAATGGCTACTCATAAAAACAAAAGGTAAGCACAATGAGGTTTAAAAATTCGATTAACTGGTTTGAAATTCCTGTCAATAATTTAACGCGCGCGATTGAGTTTTATGAAAGTGTGTTTGACATTACGTTGACAAGAGAGAAAATGGACAATGTTGAGTTAGCCATTTTTCCGTCAGATAAAGACGGCATTACGGGTGCTTTGATTAAAGCCGATTTTTTACAACCGAGTGAGCAGGGAAGTTTGGTTTATTTAAATGCTGAGGGTGTGATGGATGAGGTGATGGCACGTGCAGAGGCACAGAGTTCAAGTGTTTTTTTCCCTAAAACATGCATTGGTGAATGTGGATATGTGGCGCATATTGGTGATAGCGAAGGTAATAAAATTGCACTGCATTCAATGAGTGAATAAGGTAAATTTAAAAATGTTACAGCAAGTGTATTTTTTCACTTGTTGTAATGTTAGGCGAGATAAAATGCGACGGGGTGATAGATTATTTCAAATTGTTCAATTGTTACGAACGCATAAAAAGATAACGGCGTTACAAATGGCCGAGCGATTATCTGTTTCTGAAAGAACAATATATCGCGACATGCAAGATTTATCATTGTCGTCTGTGCCCATTATTTCTGAAACGGGGGTGGGTTACTCCATTGATTCGTCTTACAGCTTGCCGCCCATTATTTTTAACGAAGATGAACTAGAGGCCTTGTTGTTAGGTGTGCATATGGTGCAATCATGGAGCGATAAACATTTGGCAGCAGAGGCGACTCGCGCATTAGAAAAAATAGCCTGTATTTTGCCCGCTCATTTGCAAAGCACGCTAACTAATCAACAAATTCTAGTGCCAGATTTTCATGTTTTAAGTGAAGCGTCATTGTTGTTGCCTGATATACGTCGTGCAATTAAACAAAAAAATAAAATAAAATTATTCTATAAACGTGAAGATAATGAAAGCTCAGTAAGAATGATATGGCCATTAGGTTTATTTTTTTGGGGTAAAGTATGGACCATGGTTGCGTGGTGTGAAATGAGAAATGACTATCGACAATTTAGGATAGACCGGATAGAACAATTAAAAGTAAAGCATGATGGTTTCATCACAGATGAAAAACAAACATTAAAACATTATTTATTGCAGGCATGTGAGAATGACAAAAAAAAGATGTGAATGGGTGACTAACGATGAAATATATCAAAAGTACCATGATGAAGAATGGGGTATACCTAGTTATGATGATCAACATTTATTTGAAATGCTGATTTTAGAAGGGGCGCAAGCAGGATTGAGTTGGTTAACCGTGTTAAAAAAACGACAGGGATACAAGCAGGCATTTGATGATTTTGATGCACAAAAAATTTCAAAATATACTAAACGTGATATAGCGCGTTTGTTATTAAATTCGAATATTATTAGAAATAAATTAAAAGTTAATTCTGCGGTTAAAAATGCACGGGCTTATTTAAAAATTATAGAAGAGTTTGGTTCTTTTTCAGATTACATATGGCAGTTTATTGGCGGAAAACCTAAAATCAATAAATGGAAAACATTATCTGATATACCCGTGAAAACAGTTGAGTCTGATGCGATGAGTAAAGACTTACAAAAACGGAATTTTAATTTTGTTGGTCCAACGATTTGTTATGCCTATATGCAGGCTGTTGGTATGGTGAATGATCATACGTTAGATTGCTCATATAGAAATGTAGAGCATAAAGCATATTAGTCAGTCGCTGCAAAATAAATAATTTTAAGGAAGGTTTATAACGTTTTACTTTGAGGGTTTATTTGAAGGACAGTGAAGCATGTCACTAAACTGCTTGCACTTTTGTTTGATTAAATCAATATCATCATGAGAAAAAATATCATTGATGACTGCAAGCATGTTTGTGCCGGTATTGATTAAAGGTTGGCAGTTTTCGGTGGTGATGCCTCCAATGCAACAAATAGGCATATCGCTTTCTTTTTTTAAGGAAGTAATTAAGTCTATGGTTGCTAGAGGTGCGTCAGGTTTCGTAGAAGAATTAAAAAAACGTCCAAAAGCAATATAACTGGCATTGCTGTTAATGGCTTCTCTTGCAAGATGTAATTGATTGTAACAACTCACGCCAATAATTTTATTTGAACCCAGTATGTTTCTTGTTTCAGCCAGCGTAGAGTCGCTTTTACCTATATGCACACCATCGGCATTTACTTGTTTCGCTAGATGGGTATCATCGTTTATGATGAGGATAACATTGTGTGCATCACACATTTTTTTAAGTTCACGGGCCTGGTAAATGCGTTTTTTCTGATTCGTACTTTTGTCACGATATTGTAGTATGGTTATACCCGATTCGATTGCGGCCAATGCATAAGTTAAAAATTTATTTTCGGGCATTAATGTTTCGTTGGTGATGGCATATAAGCCAGAAAGTTTTTTTATCATATATTACGATTAGGTATGAGTTGTCCGCCACCCAGTTCACTGGCATTGCCTAATGACTTATAGGTGAAGTCTAGTGCATTTTGACAGGCATTTATGAGGTCCATTTCTTGAGCAATGAGCGCAGCTAAACTTGATGCTAGTGTGCAGCCTGAGCCATGATACTCGTTTTCAAGACGTTTATAATGGAATGTTTTTTGTTCTTTTGCATTATAAAAAAGTTTGTGTATTACATCCGTGGTGTCACTGTGAGTGCCGGTGAGTAAAACATGCTTAGCACCTCTTTTATTGAGCATAAGTGCTGCGGTTTCCGCTTTGACTTCAGTGTGTGTGAGCATTGATGCTTCTGGAATATTTGGTGTTGTAATGTAAGTGCAAGGCAGTATTAATGCATTAATAGTATCAATTAAATTTTTTTGAAAGAGCGGTGAACCGCCCCCAGCAGTTAAAACAGGGTCAAAAATTACCGGTATTTCATGGTGCTTTCGAAGTAATGTGTATATGGCTTCTGCGGTTTCACTTGAGCCTAGCATGCCAATTTTTATGGCGCTGACTGGCATATCATCAAGAATAGCGCGTGCTTGCTTGAGTATTAAATTGGCATTTACCGGTTCAAAACTGATTACATTATGTGTGTCTTGTACGGTATGTGCCGTAATAATGGGCGCTGCATGACAAGCATGTTGTGCTATAGATTCTATGTCTGCTTGTATACCCGCTCCGCCTGTGGGGTCTAAGCCTGAGAAGCAAAGTACAACGGGTGGTTTAGGTGGCTTCATGAGTGTAATTTTAAAAATTAAATATTAGTAATTTTAAACATAAAATTGACGTTGTTTGACTAATTATAAGCCAAAACTCAGAAATGAGTAGGCATATAATTTGTATTTTACTTAACAAACTCTACTGGCAGATTTCGTAAGTTCAATTACTCGGCCTCGAACAAACTGATTGCATACGGTGTCGGGTGATAGTTTAAGGTAATCTTGATAATCGGCCAATGCGGGAATTGAGCATTCCAATTGTTCATAAATTGATGCGCGTGCTTTGAGAGCATCAAGCCGGTCATCTTCAATTTCCACCATTAGGTCAGCCAAAGGCAACGCTTTCATCCCATTGTTGTTCTGCATATATAAATTACGTAAATTACGCATAACACGCAAAACAATTTCTTTTTTTGTACAGCTGGCAAGCACTCCATTGGCGCGGGATTTCGCTAGTTTTTTTCCATAATATTCCCGTAAGCGCTCTTCTATATCATCTTCATCTAACGATATTCCACCAAAATAAGGGTCAAGTACAATTGCGCCATCGCTTATTTCCAGTTTTACCAGAAAGTGTCCGGGAAATGCGACACCGCTTAATGGAAGCCCTAGCGCCTGCCCGAGTTCAATATATAATATCGATAAACTGATTGGTATGCCTAATTTTCGGTCAAGCACATCATTTAAAAAACTATTACGTGGGTCATAATATGAAGTGCTATTACCTGCATAGCCTTTTTCAAAAAACAAAACATGGTTTAATTGTTTTAATATTTCTGCGGCATTGGCTCTATCGGGGAGTCGGTTGTTGATTTCTTTGGCAATATTTTTTATTTTTAATAAGTTGTCATCAATATCGAGCGTGGGATATTCGATTCTGGCAATCATGAAAGCCGCTTTTGCCAAGCTAATGTCATTGTCGGGCAAATTCAACAGTTTTTTTAATGCACTTCTATCTGAGTTCATCATGCTGTGCCTGCCTTGTTTTTATTGTGAGTGTAACTAATTAAGCACCATAAATTTTTTTTCTTACTTTGTAAGTCAGTTTGAGCGGTTCAACAGTTATTTATAGCGTGATATTGGAGAGGTATAATTATCTGTTGTGATGTAGTTGTAAGTGTAGCAGTTATGCTATTTTTCGCTGTGTTAAGCAGAAATAAGGCTAAAAAAGGTTCTATGTTGATAATATTAAACGAGTTGGCCCAATGTTATCAATAGCTTAGTTGATAATATGTTTTTAAAGTGGGTGTCCTTGAAGAGTGGCAATGAGGTGTCTTGGAGAGGCGTGATTACGATGTTCACATAAATAGATACCTTGCCAAATCCCCATGTTTAATGGGAATTCATACACCACATAACCCGTTTCATTTGAACCGTTTAACGACAATCGGCCAGATGTGTATGCGTTCCAACGCAAAGCATTGGAACGAGAAATACTTATATTCCTTAACTTAATGGCAGTGCTGTGTAGGGTGGGCTTATAAATATCCAGCTTTCTAATTACTTAAACTTCCGCCTGCACTTTTATCTCAGAAATATTACATCAACGCCGATGATGCATATTTATAGTTGACATGTTTATAGAAAAGCGTATTATTTTCTGCACCATCTAGTATGAAACAGGAAAAAGTGTGCTTTTGAGAGATGTTGCAGATATAACCGTCGGGTATCCGTTCAGAGGCAAGATTCCTGAGCAATCTGGCACGGGTATAGTTGCGGTACAAATGAAAGATATAGGATCTGAATATTATGTAAATTGGGGTAATTGTATTGAAACGGAATTAACCGGTAAAAAGAAACCGGTTTGGTTAAAACTGGGTGATATATTGGTAGCTGCCCGAGGTAATAGTAATTATGCCGCATTAGTCGCTGGAGTGGTTGATCAGCTAAGGTCTGTGGCTTCCCCGCATTTTTTTGTGTTATCTAATTACTCAGACAAAATTTCCCCCCAGTATTTGCAATGGTTTATTAACCAGACACCCTCGCAGCGTTATTTTCAACGTGAAGCCGAAGGCACCTTAACAAAAAGTATTCGTCGATCAGTGCTAGAAAACCTGCCTGTTGCAGTGCCCAGTATTGAAAAACAAGAAAAAATAGTTCAGCTGCATATGGCGTTGGTGCATGAACAAATTGTATTAAGACAGTTAACACATAATGCACAAAGAATGATGAATACAATCGTTAACGACTTAATAAAAGAAGCGAATCAAGATAATAAGGCAGGAAATATATTCAAATGACTGACCCTAAAGATATGAATATGGTAAATCAAGACGCAATCAACAAAGCGCTATGGGCGGCATGCGATACCTTTCGCGGCACCATCAGTGCAGATACCTATAAAGACTTTATTCTTACCATGCTCTTCCTTAAGTACATCTCAGATGTTTGGCAAGATCATTATGATAACTACCAAAAAGAATACGGTGATGAGCCAGAGCTAATTACCGAGATGATGAAAAATGAGCGCTTCGTTATTCCTGAGGTCGTTATTAAAAATGACGATGGCACAGAAA
>UOFF01000203.1_pt1 | contig 11531 bp, 8 predicted proteins | sample 1990091 | NCBI WGS metagenome assembly UOFF01 (sample SAMEA4728526, study PRJEB27164) | hydrothermal vent metagenome | biome: marine basaltic hydrothermal vent biome; feature: marine hydrothermal vent; material: mineral | place: Pacific Ocean | collected 2011-06-14/2011-07-23 | depth 1741 m | reverse complement strand
CCCCATTAAAACCGACTATTCTAAAGAAAATATCGCGAAAAACTTACAGCCTTCAAAATTCAATAAACGCTGCTTAGATAAATTGAATGCAGTAACCAAAAGTATGAGAGAAGAAATAATATCAAAAGCCACCCAAACAAGTGTAATGAATGTTTTAAACGATTGCGTTTATGAAATTGATATGGAGCTCGCCTTAACTGAAAAAGAATTTTCACCCATCGATAATAATACGACATGCTTAAATAAGGCTTATAAAATTCGTGATAGCTTGTTAGACTTAGGTGTAGAGGCACAAAATTTTGGCTCTTTACCCAGCGACACTGAGCTCGACCGCACAAATATTTCCACCTCTTTCATACGCATTAGCAACAACATAATTGTAAAAGGTAGTGCGGCGATGGAAAACAGAAGTATAAACTGTTCGCCAAACTAATGGTTAAAGTAATTATTGGCGTCTGACTTCAACTGCTTGGGCAAGCTCTCGCAATAAAACTTCAGTTTCATCCCAGGCAATACAGGCGTCAGTAATACTTTGACCATAGATTAAATTGTTTAAATCATTGGTATCTTGACGCCCGCCAACTAAATGGCTTTCTAGCATGACACCCATGATATTTTTATTACCCGATTTTATTTGTGAAGCCACATCACGACAGACTATCAATTGACGATTATGATCTTTTTCACTATTGGCGTGTGAACAGTCAACCATTAATCGAGTATTTTGCCCAGTTTTTTCCAATTTTTCCGTGGCTTTTTTAACATTCGCTGCATCATAATTTGGTGTTTTACCCCCGCGCAAAATGATATGGCAGTCTTCATTGCCCGTAGTTGAAAATATAGCAGAGCGACCAGACTTGGTTAATGACATAAACACATGAGGCCGTGACGCGGCTTGAATGGCATCTAGCGCCACTTTCAATCCACCATTAGTGGCATTTTTAAATCCCACGGGACACGATAACCCTGATGCCAGTTCACGATGACCTTGGCTCTCCGTGGTACGGGCACCAATAGCCCCCCAGCTAATTAAGTCTGAAATATACTGTGGGCTGATTAAGTCTAAATATTCAGTGCCTGCGGGTATTCCCATATCAGCAATGTCTAATAAAAAACTACGTGCCTGACGCAATCCATGATTGATATTAAAGCTATTATCAATATGCGGATCATTGATCAACCCTTTCCAACCCACTGTGGTGCGTGGTTTTTCGAAGTAAATACGCATGACGATACACAGGTTTTCAGATAATTCATCGATTAGTACTTTTAATTTTCCCGCATACTCACGCCCTGCCTTGGTATCATGTATTGAACAAGGGCCAACAATCACCAATAAACGGTCACTTTCTCCTCGTAAAATGTCATGTATAGCCTGACGCGTGCCATGAACTGTGTCTGATGCAACATCCGTTAGAGGGTAATCTCGTAGCAATTCTTCTGGGGCTGACACTTCTTGCACGCCTGAAATGCGTATATCGTCTGTTTTATACTTCATGGAGCATTCATTTTGAATTAATTAATCCGTTATTATATATTATGATGAGGCTTACATAAACCTATAAGCCTAATCAGTTATTCAATCATTAGCTTGTTGTGACAACCAATCATTAAACAAGGTCAAGTTTGGAAACTGCAGACTAGGTTCCGGTCCATTTAGGTCCCATATTTGACCAAAGCGTCTAATCCAAACCGCATCAACACCGGCATTTTTGGCCCCTTGTATGTCATGCAAAGGGTGGTCTCCTACATGTAATGTATGTTCGGCTGTAACACCAGCTTGATTCATTGCGCTGATAAACATAGCGGGATCCGGCTTTGCTGCTTTAACATCTGCAGCTGACACTTGAAAATCAAAAAATTCAACTAAGCCCGTATGGCTGATATGGGCATTCCCATTAGTTAAGGCCGCTAAGGTATAGTTTAACTTTAAAGTAGACAATACCTTGATAACATCATCAAATAAATTCACTTGCTGACGGGCTTGATAATACACATTAAATGCCGTGTCTATCCAGTCATCATCATAATCAAATTCAACTGAAAGCTGTTTTAAATGCATACGCCGGGCAGCCGATAAGTCACAACTTAGCTCCGGTTTCATGCGTAACATTTGTTTGCGTTTTAACCGCAATTGTTCATTATTATAGGTCTCTGTAATTTTAGGTTTATGTACACTTAACCAATGATAAAGTATATTTTCAGTACGTTCTATGGTTGGCCAACATGGCCATAGCGTATCATCTAAATCAAAACAAATTAATTTATACATTGTTTAAACCATTTGTTAGCCAGTTTAAAAAACTCCTTTAACCCTTAGTGAACAAGGCAATTGACTCAACATGAGCCGTATGAGGAAACATATCCATGACACCTGCCTGCGCTAATGCATACCCATGCTCATGTACTAATACGTTAGCATCTCGCGCCAGTGTTGCCGGATTACAGGATACATAAACAATGCGACTGGCATTTATTTTACCAATATATTTCAGCATTTCCATGGCACCTGAACGCGGCGGATCAAGTAAAATTTTATCATATTTTTGAGTTTTTTCGGCATTATACAACCAGGGTTCCATTGAAATATCTTTAGATAAATCGGCGGTATAAAACTGTACATTTTCAATATTATTTCTAATGGCATTTTCCCGTGCTTTTAATACCATCGCTTGAGTTCCCTCCACTCCCGTCACTTCTGCACATTGCTTTGCCATCGCCAAGGTAAAATTACCCAGGCCACAAAATAAATCTAATACTTTGTCTTGTGATTTAAGTTGTAACATTTGCAATGCATTACTGACCATTGCTTGATTAATATCACTATTAACTTGCGTAAAGTCGTTCACTTGAAACTCTATCGTGACATCTTGTTCTTTTAGGGTGTAACTTAAAGGTGGTGGATTTTCAGGCCATAATGATGCAATCGTATCAGGGCCACCTGACTGCAACATAACTTGAACATCATACTGTTGTGCATAGGCAATTAACGCCGATTTATCATGCGCAGATAAATCTTCCAAATGCCGAAACACTAATGCGGTTTTGGTGTCATCAACAGCTACTTCAATTTGAGGAATAGTTTGCTTGGCATCCAATGTAATCATTAAATTAGATAAATCAGTAATGTGTAACCCGACTGACTCATGCAACACTGGGCACGCTACAATATCAGCCAAAAAAGAACTCGCTTTTTCCCGAAAACCAACCAGTACCTTCTCTTTTTTAACCACATACTTCACACTTAAACGGGCTTTTTGGCGATAATGTTTTAAAGGCCCACGTAACGGCGGTAAAATTTCATCAGGTTGTACTTGTCCTAAAAATTGAAATTGATGCATCAAGGCATTTTGCTTGCTTTGACCTTGAGCCACATGCTCCTGATGCTGCATGCTACAACCACCACATACCGTAAAGTGCTGACAGATAGGCTCAACTCTATCTTCTGATGCAGTTATAATATTAACCGCACTGGCTTCATCAAATTTTTTACTCATGCGAGTATATTTAAATTCAACCACTTCGCCGGCAAGTGCGAAATCAACAAATACAACTTTACCATCAACATGAGCAACTCCTCGTCCTTCAGGACTTAAAGATTCAATAGTGACAACAACTAACGCTTCTGGCGGACGCTGTCTGCGCTTTCTTCTTTTTGACATTAAGTACAACTTATAATATTAATGATATTAAGGGTGAAGGTGAGGCTTTTAAGGCGTTTTTAATCAGTAAAAACACCTGTGGATAAATATCGGTCTCCACGGTCACAAATAATGCTAACAATAATTGCATTTTCAACCTGCTTACACAATTTTAATGCCGCAGCAACTGCACCGCCCGATGAAATTCCACAAAAAATACCTTCTTCAGAGGCTAAACGACGAGTCGTATCCTCGGCCATTTGCTGCCCCACATCAAGTGTTAAATCTACGCGATTGGCATCAAAAATTTTAGGCATATAGGCTTTGGGCCAACGGCGAATGCCCGGTATTCTTGCTCCTTCTTCAGGTTGAACACCGACTATTTGAATTGCTGAATTTTGCTCTTTAAGGTAACGTGATACACCCATTATGGTACCTGTCGTTCCCATCGCACTGACAAAATGTGTAACCTTACCTTGTGTATCACGCCAAATTTCAGGGCCGGTTGTTTCATAATGGGCGTTTGGATTATCTTGATTATTAAATTGATCAAGCACAACGCCTTTACCATCTTTTTCCATTTGTAATGCCAAATCACGTGCGCCTTCCATACTTTGTTGTTTACTGACACTAATTAGCTCAGCCCCATAGGCTTTCATGCTTACCCAACGTTCTTTACTCATGTTGTCAGGCATAACGAGAACCATTTTATATCCTTTCATCGCCGCTACCATAGCCAGTGCTATGCCGGTATTTCCGCTAGTCGCTTCAATTAAAGTATCACCCGGTTTTATATCACCTCTGGCTTCTGCGCGCTGTATCATTGCCATAGCAGGACGATCTTTTACTGAACCTGCTGGGTTATTGCCTTCAAGTTTCACCAAAATAGTATTATTATTAGGCACCAGGCGTTGTAAACGTACCAGAGGCGTATTGCCCACAAAATGCGCTAGAGTCGGGAATTCTTCAGAATTCATAAGGTAGAGTCACTTTCTAAATTAATTTTTCAGTAAAAACTGATAGAATTGGTAGTAAATCTCTGGGGTGTTTACCCATGAGAATTAAATGCATTATCTCATATTTCAATAACGTTTAATGACATGTTATAAAAATATACTTGGATACTCAAAGACACCGCTAATTATATACCCGAAACGTTATGAATTTGGGTGTAAAATTTTTGTTTTATTTTTTTCTTGACGAGGCGGAATGACGATGAATAGTGAGCTATTGTGAGGAATTTCAACAAAGTCAGGAGGAAAATATAACGGAAATTACACCTAAATTTATAACGCTTCGGGTATATACTCTCCAATTGCATAAACAATAGGCCTAAATGAACGTCGCTAATCACATTAAACAAGACCCCATACAGAGATTAATTCATTGAAAAACTGGAGTATCAATAAACGAGTTTTATTTTTAGCACTGTTACCTACATTGTTAATTGCAATATCACTTGCATCCTACTTTAGCTTTAACCGATATATCTATATCGAAGATGCCTTACATATTAAGGGACAACTTATTGCTGACAACCTATCCACCTCAAGTGAGTATGGTATGTTTACAGATAACATGAGGACTCTCAAAAAACTCGTTAATAAAGCACTACTGATCAATGAGTTATCTAACATTACTATATCCAATGCACAAGATGACGTGTTAATTAGTCGCTCTAATGAAACGAAGCCTATAGATTCCATTTTCCACTTTTTTATCACGCCTAAAGAATTTAAATATACTGCACGCATTACCGGCAGTAATATTAACGTAAGTAAAGATAGCTTTTCCAAAAGCGATAATTTATTAATCAACTACATAGCACAAACCAATACACTTAAAACACTTGGCTATGTACATATAACTTTAAATAATCAATCAATTCAAATTCAACAATTAGATAGCTTATTTAAGGCATTTTTAATTACATTTTTTGGTCTTTTTATTACGGTATTTTTTGCCATTAATATCAGTCGCAGCGTCATAGACCCGATACAACGCCTTACCGATGCAGTTAAAAAAATCGCCCTTGGCGAATTAAGTACACGTTTAAATACAAACAGTGATAGTGAAATAAGCTCACTAGAAGAAGGCATAAATAAAATGGCCAGTGAAATGCAAATGATTAGATCAGATTTGCAAAGTCAGGTAAATAGCGCTACTGCCGACTTGAAAAAAACCTTAAAAGAACTTGAAATTCAAAATATAGAAATTGATCTTGCGCGTAACCAAGCACTTTCGGCAAGCAAAATAAAATCAGAATTTTTAGCTAACATGAGCCATGAAATTCGCACCCCCATGAATGGCGTCATTGGCTTTACAGAGCTACTTGGCAAAACAACCCTAACATCTGAACAAGATGATTATATTAATACCATACGCAGCTCAGCAAGCAACTTATTAACCATCATAAACGATATTCTAGATTTTTCTAAAATTGAATCTGGCAAACTGAATATAGAGAGCATTAATTTTAGCTTAGTTAGCGTCATGGACGAGATTATCACCATGTTTGCCCCCATGGCTTATGAAAAAAATATAGAACTTATTTATCACCCATCAATAAAATTACACGAAAATATTTTAGGTGACCCCTCACGTATTCGACAAATTTTACTTAATTTAATTAGCAATGCCGTAAAATTCACTGAAACCGGACATGTCATTATTCGAGTATTAGTACAAACTCAACCTGATAAAAGAGAGCTGATTCGCTTTATTGTAACCGATACTGGAATGGGTATGGACGACCTAAGTAAACAACGTTTATTTACCGCCTTCACCCAGGCAGACACCTCTATAAGCCGGAATTTTGGCGGCACTGGGCTTGGTTTAGTGATTTCTCGTAATTTGGCACAGCTGATGAACGGTGAAATTGGTTTTGAAAGCAACCTGAACAGAGGATCTAGTTTTTGGTTTACAGTACCCTTAAAACTCAAACACGATATTATCACACCTGAACCCGCATTAGCCCCTTTTAAAGTTATTTTACATGAATCTATCGATCAAAATAGAATTGCCAGCCGCTCTTTACTTAACAGTTTTGGCATTGAAATAATTGAGCTTAACCGCCTGGAAAAACTACCTGAAATCATCAACAGAAACACTGGGAAAGTCCCCTTGGGCGTAGTTATTGGAATTAGTCGCAGCAACATAAAAAATGACGCTTTATTAAACTCATTAAAAAACACTCTACAAACTATAAATATTCCATACATCACTTTAGCCAGTGTATTTGACGTTCATGATACAGAATATTTAATTCAAGCTGGCCTTAAAAACATTATCTATCGATGCTCTAGAAAACACCTACTGAAAAAACAAATTTTCACTATGCTCAGTTCAAGTCATGACGGCATAAATTCAATTCCCAACAATACACCTGAACCGATTAATACCCATCAATTATCGCATATAAAAGTATTATTGGTCGACGACAATAAAATCAATCTCAAACTAGCCAAAACACTTTTAGAAATTCATGGCATTCAAGTGAGCACAGCAGAAGATGGCGACACTGCAATTCAATTAACAAAATCACAACACTTCAATTTAATTTTTATGGATTTACATATGCCGAACATAAATGGATTTGAAGCAGCAGCGGCTATACGTGAAGAAGACAACCCCTGTAATAAAACTATTATTATCGCACTCACCGCAAATGCCATGCCTGAGGAACAACAGCAGGTATTTGATTGTGGTATGAACGATATTTTACTCAAACCCATTACAGAAAAACTACTATTAGGAATATTTACACGATGGGTTGATATAGATAATACTAAACCACTTGACACATTAGTTAACGAGACAACATTTGATCTCATTATTGATAAAATGTTAGGCCTTACACTTGCGGGTAACAACGAGCAACTCGCTGATGAACTGCTTGAAATGTTCATCAAAGAGCTGCCATCTCACAAAGAAAATTTATTAGCAGCAAAATTGGAAAATAATACCGCAAAGTTAAAAGAAAGTATTCATAAACTCCATGGTGGCACCAAGTATTGCGGTGTACCCAATTTACTCAATGCTGCTAAACATTTTGAAAATATAATCGATTTAAAAGAAAAAAACAATTACACATCAGGCCTTGAGCTAGTCATAAAATCTATTGACGAACTTTCAGATTATTACCAACAAAGCTCACAACAAACTTCACCCAAAATAGCACCTGGAATTAACAAATATTCTAGTTAAATTATTAGCTAATTACGCGCCGTGCATTTAACATTAATGTTTTCATTTTGCTTACCGCGTCAGGAAGCCCGCTAAACATGGCTTCTGCCATAATAGCATGACCTATATTAAGCTCTTGAATATGAGTTATTGCTGCAACTGCCTGAACATTATGATAATGCAAGCCATGACCTGCATTAACTTGCAACCCTAAATCATGCGCTACTTGAACCGACTCATCAATTTTTTTAAGTAATTTTTGCTCTTCATCTTTATCTTTAGCATCTGCATAGTGACCCGTATGTATTTCAATTACGGGAGCACCACAACGTTTAGCTGCTTCAATTTGGCCAATTTCAGCATCAATAAATAATGACACTCGAATATTATTTTCTGCCAACTGTTGACAAGCATCCATAATACGGCTCTCTTGATTAAGCACATCAAGACCGCCTTCGGTGGTCAACTCTTGCCGGCTTTCCGGCACTAAACAACAATCACTCGGTTGAACATTAAGCGCAAGGAGCAACATTTCATCAGTAACTGCCATTTCTAAATTCATGTGAGTTAATTGCAGTGCTTTTAGCATTAGCACATCAGCTTCTTGGATATGCCTACGGTCCTCTCTCAAGTGCAAGGTGATGGAATCTGCACCTGCAAGCTCTGCTTGCAAGGCTGCATGTACAGGGCATGGATAACGAGTCCCTCTTGCCTGTCGTAATGTGGCAACGTGATCAATATTTACACCCAATAAAATTGTATTAGTATTCTGCATCACATTTTCTCTGTTTAATTTAAGGTAACATTTTATTAGATTAATCTTTCTGTTTAAATAGATTTTTACTATTAATTTTTGTACTTTTTTTAATTTTACGCATTTTTTTAATAAATCTGCTCAGCTATAAGATTTACTCAACATTAAATGACTAATAAACCCATTATTTAAATGTATTAGGCTGCATATTAAGAAATAATGTGTAGCACTTATCAGTATAAAAAGTCACCTAAATAGCCTTTTTAACATAAACGCAGCATATGATTTAACTTATCAATGAATTGAATGTGATAAATTTCACAACACGAATTAGAGCTGTATAGTAAAATTCAGTTATAAGTTTTAAATGAAAGATTGAAGATTGTTCATGAAGACACGTCACTCGCATTATGATGTTTCTAACACGGTAAAAGTAACCGACAGCCAGGCGGTCTGCAATGCTGTATGTGATATATTTCACAACTGTTACTTAGCTGCCAATGACAAATATATTCGTGAGGCCTTTGAAAATTTTGATAATTTGTTCGAGGGGCACTATCACGGTTTTAATGCCTGTGACACATTTTATCATGACAAACAACACACACTAGATATGACGCTAGCGTTAGCCCGTTTAATTGATGGTCACGAAAGACAAAGCGGCCGAGTTCACACCTTCGGTGCAAAACTGACCAGTGTCACCATTATTACCGCCCTATTCCATGACTCTGGTTACATTCGCAAATCCAATGACCATAACAAACATAATGGCGCCCAATATACCCAGGTTCATGTTAGTCGCAGTGCCACATTCTTAAGCAATTACCTAAACATGATTGGTTTATCCGAGTTTGCTGACATTACCGCTAATATGGTGCACTACACGGGCTACGAAGTATTACCCCAAAATATAAAGCTCCCTGATGAAAAGCTTCATATTTTGGGTTATATGCTAGGTACTGCAGACTTAATTGCTCAAATGTCAGACCGTTGTTATTTAGAAAAATGTAAAGATAGATTGTTTCTCGAATTCGAATTGGGGGGATTAACATCCACTTTAAACAATAACAATCAATCTATTACTATTTTTGAGTCACCCAATGACTTATTAACTAAAACACCCATTTTTTATAACACTGAAGTTAAAAATCGCCTGAATAATTTATTTCAACAAGTATATAAATATGCCGAAGCACACTTTGGTAACAGCAATTTATATTTAGACTATTTAGATAAAAATATAGAGCATATCGAATTACTTATTTCGGCAAACAAGCTAGATACATTAGCACGACTTCCACCCGAAAACCTGGGCACCAAACTCATTAAAGCACGCCATTAAATTGATATTGAAATTAACAAACAGAATTTATTTTTAACCTACATTGCACAGCAACTCATAAGCAATGGTATCTGCACAAGCCGCCACTTCATCAACCGCAATTTTCTCACCCCAACATTCCACCATATCACCGCATTGTGCTTGAATACCGCGTAGATCAACCGCTATAGAATCCATAGAAACCCGTCCAATAGTTTTACAACGCTGCCCATTAACTGCAATTGGGGCCGCATGAGCATGGCGCGGATAGCCATCACCATAACCGATATTAACAATACCGATTAGCATATTTTCAGGACACACCCAGACATCACCATAGCCTACAGTTTGACCTTGCTTTAATTGATTCAACGCAATCAGTTCGGCCGTTAAACGCATAACCGGTTTAAGCTGTAATTCGGAGGCCGCTTTACCCTGTATCGGTGAAGCACCATAAAGCATGATGCCAGGACGCACCCAGTCCTGTTCTGTTAATAAACCACTTATAATAGCAGCCGAGTTAGACGCGCTTGTTTCAAAACAGACTTGTTTTGATAAGTCTACAAAATGCTCAATTTGCTTCTGATTTGAAATATGTTGAGGCTCATCAGCATTAGCAAAATGCATCATGAGCCCCAACTTATTAATGAATTTAATTTTTTCCAGACGTTGAAATATAAGCGGTGCATCTGAAAGTGAAAAACCTAAACGCCCCATACCCGTATTTATTTTTACCCATATATCAATGGGCAAATTTTGCATGAGAGACTCAAGTAAATCGAGTTGCCAATGCTGGCTAATAACTGGGCGTAGCTCCTGCTTTATGATGTCATTTAATTGAGAAATATTAGAAAAACCCTGCAAAATTGCTATGGGTTTTTTAATACCATTATCACGCAATACCTGCGCTTCGGATATTTGTGCTACGGCAAAACCATCAGCTTGGGTTAATGTTTCTGCCACTTGCAATATGCCGTGCCCGTAGGCATTGGATTTTATTACCGGCATAATATAACTATTGGGCGCCCATATTTTTACTTGCTGAAAGTTATGCTTTAAAGCATCTAAATTAATAAAAACATTAGCCGCTCGATAGCTTCGCATAAGATTATTATTCAAAACCTGTAGAGGAGTACATTTCAGGGGTATAATTTTCAAATTTTGTAAATTGCCCCAAAAAAGTTAACCGCGTTGTACCAATAGGCCCATTACGTTGCTTACCGACAATGATTTCAGCAACGCCTTTTTCGGGGGTGTCTTCGTTATACACTTCATCACGATAAATAAACACGATTAAATCTGCATCCTGCTCAATTGCACCTGATTCACGCAAATCTGACATGATGGGCCGCTTATTGGGTCGTTGCTCCAAGCTGCGATTAAGCTGAGATAATGCGATAACCGGCACCTCAAGCTCTTTAGCTAAGGCTTTTAAACCACGAGATATTTCAGATATTTCATTAGTTCTATTTTCAGAAGAGCCTGCTACTTGCATAAGTTGTAAATAATCAATGACGATTAAGCCCAAGCCATGCTCACGCTTTAATCGTCGAGCACGGGCACGTAAGTCAGTGGGTGATAATGCAGGTGTGTCATCAACAAATATTTTGGCTTCAGAAAGCAAAGACAC
>UOFF01000153.1_pt1 | contig 11763 bp, 9 predicted proteins | sample 1990091 | NCBI WGS metagenome assembly UOFF01 (sample SAMEA4728526, study PRJEB27164) | hydrothermal vent metagenome | biome: marine basaltic hydrothermal vent biome; feature: marine hydrothermal vent; material: mineral | place: Pacific Ocean | collected 2011-06-14/2011-07-23 | depth 1741 m | reverse complement strand
AAAGGATTTACATTTTTAAGTTGTTGTAATTTATTTTCTAGCGTTTTGCGTGAATCTATAGGTTGGCTTTGATGAGAGGCTGCCGCACTAAATTGACTGTCGAGTGGGCGTGAATAAAAATAGGTTTCAGCATTTTCTACCGATGTTTTTTCAACCATACCCTGTATTTTAATTTGTCGATCGAACTCGCGCCAATAAAAGGTTAAGCAGGCTTGCGGGTTATCAAAAAGTTGTTGGCCTTTATGGCTAGAGTAATCCGTAAACCAATAACACCCTGAGTGATCAAATTGCTTTAATAATACAATACGTGCATCGGGCATAGCGTGCTTATCGGCAGTTGAAAGCGTCATTGCCGTTGCATCTTTTAGTTCAGCTTGTTTGGCTTGATTTAACCAATGTAACATCTGTTGAAAAGGGTCAGTGCTTAGCTGCTGTTTATTTAAGCTGCTGAAATTGTATTCTCGACGTGTATCAGAAAAAGTCATTTAATTATTCTACCTCTACCGCAAATAAATCATGTTCACTTGAATCAATTATTTTAACATCAATTAAGCTACCTATCTCATATTGTTTATCTGTTTCTATAAAAACTAAACCATCAATTTCTGGTGCGTCGGCTTTACTGCGTGCAATTAAACCTTCGTCGTCAATTTCATCTACCAATACCTGCAGCGTTTGACCCACTTTTTTGCTAAGTTTGTTGGTGCTTATCTCAGCTTGTAACTCCATAAACCGTTGTAAACGTTCTTGTTTAATCTCTTCAGGCACCGCTTCGGTAATGTCATTTGCCACAGCACCCTCTACTGGTGAATAAGCAAAACAACCTACACGGTCTAAATCGGCTTCAACTAAAAAGTCGAGTAATTGTTGAAAGTCGTCTTCGGTCTCACCGGGAAAGCCTGCAATAAAAGTGCTACGCAATGTAATGTCGGGGCAAATGTCACGCCATTTCTTAATTCGAGCCAATACATTTTCAGCACTGGCAGGCCTTTTCATCGCCCGTAAAACATTGGGGCTGGCATGCTGAAAAGGGATGTCTAAATAAGGTAAAATTTTACCTTCGGCCATTAACGGAATGACTTTATCGACATGGGGGTAGGGGTAAACATAATGCATGCGCGTCCAAATACCTAACTCACCTAAGTGAATTGCTAGGTCTTCAAACTTCGTTTTTATCGGCCGGCCACTCCAAAAATCGGTTTGATATTTTACATCCACACCATAGGCGCTGGTGTCTTGTGAAATGACCAATAACTCTTTAACACCACTATTCACTAAATTTTCAGCCTCAGTCATTACTTCACCTATTGGGCGACTGACTAAATCACCCCTTAAAGAAGGAATAATGCAAAAAGTACAGCGGTGGTTACAACCTTCCGATATTTTCAAATAGGCGTAATGTTTGGGGGTGAGCTTAATGCCGGCAGCAGGTATTAAACTGGTATAAGGGTCGTGCGCAGGGGGTAGGTGCTCATGCACCGCCTCAAGCACCTCATTTGCCGCATGGGGCCCGGTAATAGCAAGCACCTGGGGATAGTTGTTAGCCACAATATTGCCCTTGGCGCCTAAACAGCCGGTAACAATTACTTTACCATTCTCATTTAATGCCTCGCCAATAGCCTCTAAAGACTCCTCAATCGCCGCATCAATGAAACCACAAGTATTCACCACAACAATGTCAGAACCCTGATATGAAGGGCTTATCTCATAGCCTTCGGCACGTAATTTAGTAATAATTTGTTCAGAATCTACCAGCGCTTTGGGGCAACCTAGGCTAATAAAGCCAATTTTGTGTGTATTTTGAGGGGTGTCGAGATTTGAATTGGGTGACATGAAGTTTCAAGCTAGCTAAAAACGGGTATTTTAACAGGGTGGGAGAGATATTGCTCATTCTGTTTGAATGGTTTTTTTCCTTTCCTTTCCTGGCTAGGCAAAACGATGATTAATAGTGCGGCTATCTCAATGCAGTAGCTAAAAAATGGGATATGTGAATATTCTTTATTTGAATAAATAAAGCTAAGATTTTTCTCATTGAAAATATTTTTTTATAGACTTAATTCGAGTTTGAGAATGTATTTGATTTTAATTTTTCCATTTTTGTAGAAACGTTATAGGGGTATTATTTTATAACGCTTAATATTTAGGTGTTATTTTTAATTTATTTCAATGGCCTTGCTACACCTAAATTCATAACGCTTCGGGTATATTAATCAATACTTTACTTAGCAAATTTACATCTTCATTTTGTGTAAAACCTTGCCCTTTACGAAAAATGTATTATCTTAGTCTATATTCTCAGATGTTAAACTTTTAATTGTAATAGTTGATGTGTGTTTTTCAATTTCATATCTTGATGTAAATCAAAAAACAAGTTGATTTTTTTAAAATAAATATTTCATTGTATTCTAAATTAATTGTTAGAATATTATTGTTATCTTATGGAGTAGAGGGGTATACTTAATTAGAAGTTGTTAATATTTTAAAAAAAAGTAAGTATTAATTTTTGAGTAATATAAATTTACAACTTAGTGAGTAATATTAGAGAAAAATATAATAATTAACCTTAGAAGGGGAGAAAATATGATGTGTCATAAACAGCTGGTTAACAGTTTTTTAGGCTTAGCATTACTTACCATGAGTTCATTAGGATATTCTGCTTCGAATGCAAGTGCCATTAAGGAGGGCAAGCAATTGTTTGAAATGAATTGCATGGCTTGTCATCAAGCTGATGCAATTGGTAAAGTGGGTTTTGCGCCATCATTAACAAATAAAGAATTGCTAAGTGTAGCAACAGATAAGTTTTTCATGTCAACCATTCGGGATGGGCGTGAAGGAACAGGTATGCCACCATTTTTTCATTTAGGAAAAAAGAAAATAAAATCTATTGTTAGTTATTTGCGCTCATTTGAGAAATTGCCCTATCGTGGTAAAGAAATTGATGCACAGCCAGAGTCTTATGGCGATGCACGTAAAGGTAAATTATGGTTTGTGCAGGTATGTGAAAGTTGTCATGGCATCAATGGTGAGGGGTATGGTACAGGAGTAGTTGGCCCAGCAATTGGCAAGCCGGGATTTCTTAACAAAGTGTCTGATGGATTTATTCGTACCACAATAAAAGAAGGTCGTTCCAATACACGAATGCATGGATTTTCAGGGCCGCAAGGGTTAGCTGATTTGGCTGATTCTGAAATTGAAGATATTGTTGCATTTTTACGTAGCTTGAAAACAAGTCAGCGAAAGCGTAGATAATTTTAAATAATACGTATTATCGTGAGATTGCATATAAAACTAATGCAATTAATAATTAAATTTAAGTTAAATTATTTGATGGGAATTATAGAATTATGAAACGTAGCAAAGATCTATCTCGACGTGACTTTATAAAAAACAGCACATTTATTACCGGTGCCGCTACAGGAGCAGGATTATTTGTGGGTAAAAATCCAGAACTGGAAGCCGCTCCTTCATCAACGAATTCTGAAGTTAAGCGTACTACTGCATTAGCACAATGCCCTTATTGTGGAGTGGGCTGCGGAACTATTATCATATCTGAAAATGGCAAAATTGTTTCTATGCGGCCGGATAAAGATCACCCAACAAATTATGGGCTGCAATGTATCAAAGGCCTAACTGCCGCAGAACCCATTTATGTTGATCGTATGGAAGGTGATAGCTATGTTCGTAAAGATGTTTGGGAAGAATGGAATAAGCCAAATCATGGAAATATGGCGTTTACCAGTAAAACAAAAGGCGCTTTTGATGATGATTTATTTGTGCGGGTCCCCTATAAAAAAGCATCTGATATGGTGGCACATAAAATAGCTTATTTTGCAAAAAAACACGGCGGTAATTCTATTTCGCTATACGGGTCTGGCCAATTGACAATGGAAGGTCAATATATAGAAAATTTATTTATGAAAGGCGTATTAGGTTCAAATACCATTGAAGCGAATGCACGCATGTGTATGACATCAGCGGTCACGGGGTATTTTGCAACCCTAGGATCAGATACTCCACCATTAGCTTATGATGATTTAGAGTTGTCTGATATGGTGATGCATTTTGGTCATAATGCACGTGAGTCACACCCTATTATTTATTGGCGTATTGCTGATCATAAAAAGAAAAATGATATCCCTACTGTTATTGTTGACCCTAGATGGACAGGCTCAAGCCAAGGATATGCCGATATCAATGAAAAAAATCATGTGCATTTACCTGTGCTAAATGGCGATATCAGTTTATTGAACGCCATTGCGCATGTATTGCTTAAAGATCATGATGATGTAATTGATTGGACTTTCGTTAAAGAGCATGCAACCGGATGGAAGGAATATGTTAATGAAGTGAAGAAAAATTATAGCCCTGAACAAGTGCAGGATAGGATGGGAACCGATAAAGTTACACCGGTTGAAATTCGTAAAGTGGCTAAAATGTTTGCTGATGCAACGCGAAAACGTTTGAAGCGGAGTAAAATGGAACACAGTGGTGATGGCCATGGTGGCGTTATTATTATGTGGGGAATTGGTTATAACCAACACATTCATGGGCAACATAATGTCATTTCTATTATCAATTTGCTAACACTGACAGGTAATCTAGCAAAGCCGGGTTGTGGGCCTTTTTCAATGACGGGCCAACCCAATGCAATGGGTGAGCGTTTTACCGGCGGTTTAACGGGGCGGCTTCCCTTTAATATGCCATTAAAAAACAAAAAGCATCGAAAGCATATGGCCAAACACTGGAATGTGCCCGAAATAAATCTGATTACAGCAATGAAAGCAGATAATAGAGGTATGGCCATTGGCATGATGGAACGTTGCTTGAAAGATGAAGTGAAAGCGATGTTTTTAGTTTATGCAACCCATATAGATTTGCCAGATCAACATAATTTAGTTCGCCCAGCATTAAATAAAACATTTAATGTGGTTCAGGAAATTTACCGTCATGCCCCAAATAATTTATATGCCGATGTTATTTTTCCTGCAGCAACTTGGGGTGAAGTCGATGGTGTTTATATTAGTTCTGAGCGCAGAATTAACATCTGTCAAGCAGGGGGTACTCCACCAACAGGATGTTTACCTGATTTAGATATGGTAATTGATAAGGGTAAAGAAATAGCAGAATTATTAGGTCTAGATAGTAAAAAAATATTTCCTTGGGGGAGAAATAAAAAAGGTTTTTACGATGCAGAACAAGTATTCCGTTCAGTAGTGGAAGCGTCTGAGGGTACAGATACTGATTTAACCGGAATGTTGGAAGTTGAAAAAATTGATGGTATAGGTTTGTATGATCAGTTAATTAATCTTCGTGGCGTTCAATGGCCTGCACCTACGTATAATTTAGCTAAAGCGGGTGGAGCTAAACGTCGATTTATGATGCAAGAAGGTGTGTGGAAAACTAAACCTTATGGTTATTTTCGTACCACTGACGGCAAAGTGCATATGAAAATATGCAAGCAAGATTATAGCCAGCGTAAAGAAATTACAGATAAGCTGATGGAATTTGGTGTTAAGAAAGATCATTATATGATTGATAATATTGATTTGCTTATCAAGGCGCGTGATATGGCATTAACGCCAGATTTACCCGATGAAAAATATCGTGATACCAAGTGGGATAAAGTGCCGGAAAATAAATACCCTTACTGGTTAGGATTGGGTGTTGTATATGAACATTTTCATACAGCGAAATCAAACCGTAGCCCTACAACGCGTCGATTAGTGCCAGAAATGTATGTAGAAATGCATCCAGAAGATGCTGAGGCATTAGGCGTTAAAGATGGCGACAAAGTACGTTTAGTAACGCGACGAGGTCATTATGAAGCACGTGCCCAAGTAGGAAGTAATAGCATTATTCGCCCAGCGCGTAACTCAGTGCCAAGAGGTTATTTGTTTAGCCCATGGAATTTATCTGTTGCTGACAGTGCTGACCCTAAGAAAAATAAATGGTTGGTAAATGGTGTATCTAGCCGTTGCTTTGATCCAGTATCGGGGCAGGTAGATTTCAAAAAATTAGCATGTCGCATTGAAAAAGTGTAATTAAAAATCTATATCGAAGTAATATAAACTGTCATAGTGTTCCGTTAACTAAAACGGAGCCGTCATTCCTGCGAAGGCAGGAATCTAGGAGGCTATCCGAGAATTATCTCGTTCCCACGCTTTGCGTGGGAATGCATACGCATCTGACAGATTGTAGTGTTTGGGGTCAGACCGCGCTTTTTAGCGCTCTTTCTAGTTCCCACGGTCCTCCGTGGGAATTCATACCTCACTCTACCGACAGCCAACGTATGCATTCCAACGCAAAGCATTGGAACGAGAAAAAACGCAGATTCCTTAACTTAATGGCAGTGACGGAGAACCGTGGGAACTAGAGAATTTAAATACAACATAGTGTGCTGTAATTTTATGAAAGCTTGTTCTCGGACAGCCTCCTAATGGCTTTGAAAGAAGTATATCTCGTTCCCACGCTTTGCGTGGGAATGCATACACATCTGGCAGATTGTAGTGTTTGGGGTCAGACCGCGCTTTTTAGCGCTCTGACCCCAGTTTTGAGTAAGGTTTATTTCATCTTTAATTTTGGCTATTGTTAATGAAAAGACGTAATTTTTTAAAAGATCTTATAGCGGGTGCTGTTGCATCAAGCGTTTTAAAATCACCTATTGTTGAGGCTGCTTTTTCTTCTCAGACAAGCCAGCGTTATTTACGCCCCCCCGGAGCACTTGCAGAAAAAGAATTTGAAAGTCGCTGTATTCGTTGTGGACAATGTGGTGAGATTTGTCCTAATCGGTGTATTGAATATTTTGATTTGGAAAATGGGCCGAAATCATTAAACACGCCCTTTATCATACCCAGATCTAAGGCCTGCATTTTATGCATGAAGTGTGGGCAGGTTTGTCCTACAGGTGCGATTAAGCCACTTGAACGTACCGCTGAAGATATTTTAGGTCATGTGAAAATGGGTAAAGCGCGAGTAGAAAAAGCGTTATGCTTGTCTTATCAAGGAAAAACTTGTGGTGTTTGTTATCGTGCATGTCCATTACAAGATATTGCAATTAAGGTTAAATTATTAGAGCAACCTGTTGTTCAAGCGGCTTGTGTAGGATGTGGTTTATGTGAACGCTCATGTATTCAGTTACCTCAAGCAATAAAAATTATTCCCAATCATTTGGTATAAGCAGGTTAAAGAATTAATAAGATGAAAGCATGTACAAAACCTTTTTTTCTTTGGCGGCATTTGAATAAATTTCGTTGGGTTACTTTAAGCCTGGTGTTTTTAATGCTAATTTTATTGCCCTTTTTACATATTTATCAAACATATGTAGCTTCCTTTTCTTATGATCTACTTGATCTAACAGAAAAACGATTATTTGATTTTATGGCATGGTTGACCTCACCTTTGGTCAGTGACCCAGCGACTCAATTGGACTTAATAAAAGGGACTACCTGGTCTGCCAATTTTTTTGGATATAAAATATCTGATCCACTTTCTGTGGTAGGGCAGATGGCAGCTGGGTTATCAATTTACTGGCCATTTTTCTTAACAGGGCTAATACCCATTATAATGACATTAATATTTGGGCGTTTTTTTTGTGGCTGGATATGCCCCGCAACTTTTCTTTATGAGCTGAATACAACATTTTCTTTATGGTTACAAACTCTAGGTATTAAAACGGGAAGAAAACGTTTTAATCGTCGGTTTAAATATTGGGTATTATTAATAGGATTAAGTATTTCAGCTATGAGTGGGTCAGTATTAATTTCTATGATATATCCGCCTGCAATATTGGGCCGTGAAATATATTTTGGTATCGCATTGGGTGGGTTTGGTGCAGGTTTGGTATTTTTTATCTTAACGTTATTGTTTGATACGCTGGTATCTCGGCGAGGTTTTTGTCGATATGTTTGCCCGGGTGGTGCGCTTTATTCATTGCTTGGGCGCTATCGGTTTTTTCGAATTCGACGTATTGTTGAAAATTGTAATGATTGTGCGAAGTGCAATGCAGTTTGTGAATTTGGGCTTGATCCGTTACATGATGATTTTGGACAGGAATGTAATAACTGCACAGCATGTATTGCCATTTGTCCAACAGAGGCATTAACATTTAGTTTTAAAATGAAAGATGATGAAAATCAAGGCCCTGGATATCTTGGTAAAGCCTACCAAGTGAGTCGTCATTAATTTTTTGATAGCTTACTCAAATATAACTAATTTTTAAAAAAACTGAAAAAGATGAATGTATTTAATTTTATTAAACGTGGCATTGAGCTGTTTTCAATGTTAGTTATTTTGCTCTTACCCGAAGTGATTCAAGCACATCATGTTTTGGGTAGACCAGCCTACAGCTTAAATGAAGATTCTAATACGCCACCCAGCATGCAAGTTGAAACTCAAATAGGTGCTTATTTTTTAACCTATATGGTGTTTCCTGCTTTCCCAAAACCTAATGAAAATGGCAGAATTAATGTTTATGCATCACGAATTGATAATGGTGAAACCTTTAATGGAAAAATGACATTTTTAGTCCGTAATGATAATTGGTTTAATGATGAAAATGAAGAAATCATCGGCACACAAGAAATGTACGATGGCGTTTTTAGACAAGGATTTTTATTTAAAGAAAAAGGAAGTTATATTATTACAGCGAAATTTGAATCGGGGGGAGAGCCTTATGTTATCGATTTTCCGTTACGTATTGGTGAAACTTCAACTATGGGGCCAATTGGAATTGCCCTGGGTAGTATTGTTTTCATATTAATTGCCGTAAATATTGTACATAGAAAGCGTTTAATGCGGGAAAAAATACGCAGTAAACGGGAAGAATTGTAATGACACATCCTGGATTACCTGAATTTTGGTATTACAGTGTCTGGTTGTTTATGTTGGTTCTGAGTGTTTGGCTATTGCTTCAAAAATCATCGAAAAAAATAAAACAAAATTATTTTAGTTTAAATAAATTTTCTTTAATCAATAGTGTAGTTCAATTAACTTGGCCATTATTGCTTTTAAAAGTAATTTCAGTTAGTTTTTTTCTATTGATTATTGTTGCTGGTTTGAAAGGTACACCAATATCTGAAAGAAATATAGCCACTGTACTTACCTGGAATATTTGGTGGTCTGGTTTAATTGTATCTGTTTTTTTCTTTGGATCAGCATGGTGTGCTATATGTCCTTGGGATGCATTAGCAACTTGGATAGTTCGCCCGAGGCTATGGTTAACAAAAAAAATAAATTTTAAAATTAATCATAGTCTTGAAATAACACCGCCAAAATGGATGCGAAATGTATGGCCAGCATTCCTTATGTTTGTGGGGTTAACTTGGTTGGAGTTAGGCGTTGGTATTACCAGCAGCCCTTATTGGACCGCATTATTATCATTATTAATTGTCGTGATGGCAATAATGAGTTTGGCGGTATTTAAAAATAAATATTTTTGTCATTATGTGTGCCCGATTGGTCGTACAATAGGGTTTTATGCGCAACTAGCCCCTATTGAATTACGTCCAATAGATTCAAACATCTGTGCAAAATGCGATACGTTAGAATGTTATAATGGTAATGAATTTGTAGATGCATGCCCAACTCAACTCGTTATGGGTCGTCTAACACAAAACACGTATTGCACCTCTTGTGGTAATTGTACAAAAAGTTGTCCTGAACAAAATATATCTTGGCGACTAAGGCCGCAGAGTAATGAAGCGATACAAAATGCGAGGCCTCATTGGGACGAGGCTTGGTTTATGCTTGCATTGTTAGCGCTAACCAGTTTTCATGGTGTGACTATGCTCGAATTTTGGGAGAAAATAAATAGTGATTTTGCACAAATGATAGGTGATTCTGGGAAATTATTAACCAGCTTTAGTTTTGGTTTATTTATTAGTTTTTTAATTCCAATATTGATGTATACAATAACTATTTTATTTACGCAATTTATAACTAAAATTAAATTTAAAAAATTATTTACCGGGCTAGTTTTTATTACCTTGCCTTTAGCATTTAGTTATCACCTAGCTCACAATTTAAATCACTTGCTTCGAGAATCAGTTGGTTTTTTTCAATTATTATTTAATCCTTTAGGTATTGATACGCAACCTATGAGTACTTCTGAAATGATGTTTAAGCATCATAATATACTATTTAATCAGGAGGTATTATATGCATTGCAGGCACTATTAATGATGTTTGGTTTTTGGGTGGCAATAAAAGTGCTGCATCATCGTAGTGATGGGCTATCATTAGGGTTTAATTATAAAATATTTCCAGTATTGGTATTCATTATCTGCATTACAGGTTTTAATTTATGGATGTTAGCCCAACCAATGATTATGCGATTTGGCCCTGCATTAGCATCTTGAGAGTGAAGAATAATGACAGATAAAATATTGGATAGAAGAGCGTTTTTAACTCGGGGTATAGGTAAAGCTGCGCAAGTTATCACAAAACATGCGGTTGATAAAGCACGTGAAAATGCATCACATTGGATTCGACCTCCTTTTGCCATTGAAGAATTTGACTTTCTGATGGCTTGTGATCGTTGCGGAGAGTGTATTGAAGCATGCCCTCATCATATTATTTTTCCGCTGTCCTCAAAATTGGGCGCTAAAGTGTTTTCAACACCGGCAATGGATTTGCTGAATCATGGATGTCATATGTGTGAAGACTGGCCATGTGTAAATGTTTGTAAAACAACAGCATTAACCGGTACTCAACTATTAACTGACCTTGAACAGGCAGAATCTGTTGAAGCACTAAAAAATGAGAATATAGCCCGTGATGAAATTGAACATAGCGATAATAACTTGGGACAACAGCCTCCTAAAATAGCCCCTCCTAAAATAGCTAGGGTTTCTATCAATATTAATACCTGTTTACCTTACAATGGCCCAGAATGTGGCGCTTGTCGTGTTTGCCCTGTTGAAAATGCCATGTTATGGGAGTTGGAAAAGCCCACAATTAATAATGAATGTTGCACCGGCTGTGCATTATGTAGGGAAGCTTGTATCGTTGAGCCAAAAGCAATTAATGTTCAATCAAACTATAAACAACAAGTTTAAATTATTATGATTAAATTTTATAAAAAATTGTTTTCAAAAAAATTAATTTTGGGCACTACTATTGGGGCTGCTATTTTTTTTATGTTTGCTGGGATTGTTTTTTGGGGAGGGTTTAATACTGCCATGGAAGTCACCAATACAATGGAGTTTTGTATTAGCTGCCATGAAATGAAAGATAATATATATGGAGAATATACTGCGACGATACATTATAAAAACCGTACAGGTGTTAGAGCTATCTGCCCTGATTGTCATGTACCTCGATCTTGGAGGCATAAAGTCGTTAGAAAAATAAAAGCCAGTAATGAACTTTTTTATAAAATAATGGGCTCTATTAATACGCCTGATAAATTCTATAGGAAACGATTAGTACTTGCTCAAAAGGTTTGGAAAACAATGGAGGAAACAGATTCAAGAGAATGCAGAAATTGTCATTCTTTTGATGCAATGGAAATTCATTTACAACAAAGCAGAAGTGGTCTGGTTCATAAAATTTCACAAGATAGAGGTAAAACGTGTATTGATTGTCATAAGGGGATAGCGCATCATTTACCTGATGATATTGAAATTTATAAAGGTGGCAGTGATGAAGATCATGAATATTATGAAAAGCTTAAATTACCTTGTTTTAAGTGCCATAGTGAAATGAAAAGTACAGATATAACAGATTGGGATGATAGTTAAAAATTCAAAATGCTTCGGGTATATA
>UOFF01000120.1_pt1 | contig 11839 bp, 6 predicted proteins | sample 1990091 | NCBI WGS metagenome assembly UOFF01 (sample SAMEA4728526, study PRJEB27164) | hydrothermal vent metagenome | biome: marine basaltic hydrothermal vent biome; feature: marine hydrothermal vent; material: mineral | place: Pacific Ocean | collected 2011-06-14/2011-07-23 | depth 1741 m | reverse complement strand
AGTTCACTTATACTATTAATTAAAGACTGACCATTTTCACTGGCAGCCAAATCACATCCATAAATCAATATATCGGCTTCTTCAGTAAAAGAATTTCCCCAACCGGATATTTGATCACTGTATTCATCTAAATTACTGGAAAAAAGTGGTGAATTACCTAAAAATATTTGCCCATCTGTACCATGTGAAATAATATGTACTGCATCAATATCTTGATATTCGGCTAATACTTGGCTAATTTGATCTACGCCATTACTGCTGCTATCCAGTATCACTACTACAAAATCAGTGGCATCACCTGATTGTTGAATGTCATCTAAAAATGATTGATAATCGGCAACGGTTTGATCGATAAATACAATTTCTTGGCGACGTTCTGCTTGTGTTTGTGCTTCTAGATCTACACTTGAAATGCTAACATTAGAAGTATTTGATTCATCTAATGATAAAAACACTTCGTTTTGATTTTGTTCTACGATTTCTGCTTCAGCTTCTTCTTGCACTTGCTGTTCTTGTGCAATAACTTGTTCTTCCGCTTGAACCTCTTCAGATAATTGAATTTCTTGTGCAGCTTGTTCATCTGAGGCTAACACGCCTTGCCAGTTATTTTGTGTATCAGAAGTAAAGGCTAAATCAGATTCAATATCACCGGTTTGGTACTCTAAATCCCAATCGCCACCTAAAATTTGATTACCGGTTAAGTCATCGCTTGCGGCCACATCAGAACCTGTATGTTCTGATAATGCATCCACCAATTCTTGTCCAGTTGATGTACTGGCTAGGTTACAACCATACAGTAATAAATCACCTTTTTCGGTAAATGAATCACTCCATTGTTGAATCTCTTTTACCCGAAGGTCTAAACTTTGTTTATCGAGTTCTGTTGCGCCCAGTTGTAACTTACCAGAGTTACCATGAGAAACGACATGCACTGAATCTAAATTATGATAACGCTGCAAGGCTTCTGAAATTTGTTCGATACCATCACGATGGGCATCAAGAATAACCACCTGAATATTTCTTCCATGCTGCTGAGCATTAATGATGTCATTATAAAGCTGTTGAAAATTAGGTGCACGTGAGTCAATAATAACCAGTTCGTTACCATTATGTTTTGTTTCAATAACCACTGAAGTGGAGTCGATGACTTGTTGATTAGTGCTTTCAAACAATGATAAATTAATATCATTTTCACTGAATGAAAATGTGTCAGCCGCAGTTATGCTGGATTCTGCAATCACGGCGAATGCATCTGCTGATAATAACAATCTATTTTCCAATTCTTCGGAAACCAGATGTAATTTATTAAATTTACGATTCTTTTTCAAAACGGTTGTCCACAACAATCTATTCAGGAACAGCAGAGATATGACTAAGCCATAACTCAAAGCTGGATAGTTGATTTGGTCATTTAGTGATTTTCAACATTTGAATGGCAACTTGATGAACGAATTGTTGCGCAGAGTTAAAATATAACACAAATAAAGAATAATTAATATTCTCTACCTTATAAGAATAATAGTACAAATTTAAGTCTATTGCTTATTACACAGATAAATTTTTTATTATTTTTCAACACATTATAGAAGAATATTATTTGCAATTGATGTTTAACAATTATAGACATAATATTTATTGGTATAAAAATCAATTACATAATAAGATTTGATTTAATATAACTTTCACAAGGATTCTGATATTTTTTGGCAACAAGCAAATTAATTTGCTCACCCGAACGGGGCACGTAAACCATATCTAACCAATATTTTTTAACTTTCTTTTTGATCACATCAATAGATACCGGATAATTCATTGCTTGCAATGATTTCAATCGAATAATCGCAGACGTTTTTTTACTGTATAAACCTAATGAAATTCGATATTTACCCTTATATTTTACAATAGACACATCTGTCACACCTGCAACTTTCATTGCTTTAATTTCAGAATTTGTTTTAGAATATGTTGCAAATATACTACCGTTTATCTGGTAACGATTTTCAATTTTTTCTTCAATTCGAAAATTATTTTTAAACATATTATGTTTAAGTTTTTTAATTAAAGTCTTAACGGTTGATATTTTTTTATATGGCCCCATTGATGCACATACCAATAACTCATTTCCACTTGAAATGACTTTAATTTCTTCATGTTTAGTTATTTTTTTCGTTTTAGGTGTTTTTATTTTATTTGTATTTATCACCACTATGGGTTCAAAATTTTCTTTTTTATCAAAAGCTTGTGGAACTTTATACGGCATAAATTTCACTTTACATTTAAGACCACCTGGAATCATGTAATTTTTATTCTCTAATTCCAATCTAATACCAAATGTGCCGCTGGCTGCATCAATCACTTTATCAACAATAATAACTTTTGCATAAAGGTCTTCATAAACACCAAATTCAGGAATTATTCTTGCCTTCATTCCCTTGATAATTTTACCAAAATTAGAGATAGGAGAAACCACTTCAATTTTTAATGGGTCTAACTGTGCTAATTTTAAAATTGGCTCAGTTTCAACAAACTCACCAGGATTTGAATAACGCGTAATAACTTGTCCATCGATCGGGCTTCTAATTTTTCGCTTATCTAATAATGCTTCAGCATTTTGTAAATCAAGTTCTAATAATTTTTTTTCATTGTCTGATTTATCTTTATCACTCAAGGTAATCACCCTATCTCGATAAAGATCTTTAGCCCGTTTATTCTCAATATTAATTAATTTTAATCGTTCTTTGCTGGTTTTAACCGCTACACGCTCTATATCAGAATTTAATGTCCCTATTATTTGGCCTTTTTTAACATCATCACTTCTATCAACCAATAAGGTTTCGATTACACCAGCAACTGGACTGCTCAATTCCACAATGGCATTAGGCTCTATCATGCAGTCGATGGGGGGAATATCATCTGCTAATGCAGAGATGTCAAACATTAACAGATAAGCAACGGTTAATAGACTGTATTTGATAATTCTAAACATAATATTATTATTGCCCCGTTGATCGACAAATTATGGTTATTCCTAAATCGGTAGTTTTAGGAATCCAGTGACTTTGAATAATCAACAGACACTGATACCGGTATTCTCAGGTATGACATAGTGATTTTTGTATTTACTGTCATCTACATAGTATGCTTGTCAATCTGCTTCACCGGTAAATGCCAACATCGACTCACGTTTTTCATCAACCTTAATCATAGATTGACGAATTTTTCGATGATAGCGTTCTATAATTCGTTGCGATAATTTAATCAACAAGCTTGCTAACCACTGAGGCCGCACAGTCATACCTTCTGGTAATTCGCGTTTAATTTGATGATTTAATAATATTAAACTTATTTTTCCAAAATATTTCATCACTGCATCATCTTCTAGTGAACAAATGACTTTATAACTTCCTGGATCACCTTGACGTGCACTGCGCCCAAATAATTGCCGGTCTATGCGCCTAGAATCATTTTTCTCACAACATATAACATGTAAACCACCTGCGGCTTCAGCTGCGGTATCCAGTTTTATATCAGTTCCACGCCCAGCCATATTGGTAGCGACAGTAATGCGTCCTGCTTGGCCTGCTGAGGCGACTATTTCCGCTTCTTGTTTATAGTGTCGCGCATTGAGTACTTGGTGCTTATAATGCTTGTTATTCAATAATTCACTAATATACTCTGAATCTTTTACGGTTCGAGTGCCTATTAATACTGGTCTATTAAGTATCTGATGCGCGATGGCATCATCTACCACAGCTTGCCATTTCTCTTCTTGAGTATAGTAGATATATGTTTTGTCGTATCGACGCCTAGGTGGTTTATGCGTTGGCACAGGGGAAACAGATAAACCATAAACACGCCATAATTCATTAGCCACCTCATAAGCTGTGCCAGTCATACCGGATAGTTTTAAATATCGCGAAAAAAAGTGCTGGTAGCTAATTCGGGCAATCGTTTGATTTTGTTCTGTTTGATCACAGCCTTCCTTTTCTTCAATCATTTGATGCAAGCCTGCACCCCATGTGCGATCAGGCATTGAGCGACCGGTATTTTCATCAATAATTTGCACCTTGCCATCATCGACAAAATAGTTAATATCTTTCTCATAACAATGCAAGGCAGATAACGCTTGTTCAACTAATATTTTGCTTCTCCGTTCACCGCGCCATAAGCTCTGCATATCAGCGGTTAATTCTTTAAGATAATGTTCACCCTGTTCTGTTAATGTTACTTGCTTTAATTTAGCCTCTAACAAGTAATAAAGGTCATTATCAAGTTGCCTTGCCAACCAAATAGCTTCACGGTGCAAGTCTTCCTGCTGTGTATTTTCTGCTTTTGATGAAAGAATTAACGGGGTTCTCGATTCATCTATAAAAATGCCATCTGCTTCATCTACAACAGCAAAAGATAAACCACGTAAAAGTAGTTTTTCTGAAATAGGAGTTGAACTGTATAACGATGACAACTTAAAATCTAAATCTGTATTGAATTGTTTTAACAAAATACGATCACGTAAAAAATCGAACACTAACTGTTGGCTGGTACAATATGTTATATCACAACGATATGCCTGTTTACGCTCTTGCTCAGTCATATCACTAATAATATAACCTAATGTTAAGCCTAATCTTTTATATACAGGGCGCATTAACTCAGCGTCACGTTGAACTAAGTAATCATTAACTGTCACCACATGCACTGGCATATTTGCCATAGCTCCGCACCCCACAGGCAAAGTTGCTGTTAGGGTTTTACCTTCACCGGTATTCATTTCAGCTATCATTCCTTGCATCATGATCCATCCACCTTGCAACTGACAATCATAATGTGACATGTTTAATTCTCGTTTCGTCACTTCTTTTATAATGGCAAATGCCTGACAAATTAAATCTTTTTTTAATCCTCTTTTGTGTAATTCTTTTTTTATTTCAATAATTGCATTATCAAGATCTAACTCACTGATGGTTTCAAGCATTTCATGATAATTATGAACACTTTTTAACATTGTTTTTATTTCTTTGTGTTGGGCTCTTGCAACATATTTAACAATTTTTTTTAAACGCACAATAAAGCGTTTAACCCAAGTCAACTTTTCATGTTTTTTAATCGGGTATTGACTATAATAAATGCCTGGATGTGGTGTCAGTAACAACTCACATTGTTTATAATAGTTAAACTTTTTCGATAAATATTGAAACAACATAACCCTACACCTTACTCTGTTCATTTAACAGCAACGCTTCAATTGAACGATACCACTGTATAACTAAAGGCTCATATCCATGCAAAAACTTCACAATAACTCGCTGTCCCACATACGATAGTTTTGCATCTTCAGGTAAAGACAATTCAAATTGAAAATATTGTTCATCTGTTGTAACGCCATTATCATCATAAGGGGCAGTGGGAATCTTTCCACCGCCTTTTTGTGATAACGCTCGGCTGGGTAATTGATATGTTGCAGCAGGAATTTCTCTTGATACTTTTGTACGATACACTTTATCTAATTTATTAATAAAACGAATTTCTACGTTTTCAATTTTTTGCCTAACCAAGCCTATTGAATTTTGCGGCACCACAACACGAATATTCACTTTCCCATAATTAATAATATATGCTATTGGGTCGCCTTGTTTAACAAAATAGCCCTGCATTTCACTGCTACCTGGCATGACAAAAATACCATCATGGGGGCTTTTCATAATTAATTCTGCTATTTGTTCTTCTAGCAAAGCAATTCTACCTTGCACTAAATTCATCTCTTCTTTCATGATTCCAGCTTGTACTACATCTTGTTTTACAAGTTCAATATATTCAATACTCAACTCTCGATACTCTGCTTTTAATAATTCAAGCCTGGCTTTAATCAAAGGATCGCGAGTGACAATTAAAGGCTTACCTTTCATCACTTGTTCACCATGCTTAACCAATACTTGCTCAACAAATCCGTTGGTACTCGCTCTAAGCTGTGATTTATCAGGCATCCATACAACTCCCTCTGTAAGGGTATTAAGTGGCATTGGAATAATAAAAACAAATAAAGCCAGCGCTGCAATAACACTTGCAATTACACTGATAGCTCTGCCTCGCCGATGCATCAACACCGGGCTAGAAAACAAAAAACTGACCGATTTAACAATCGGCATAATAGCTTGCATATAGACCGCCCAAACGGCTAGGGCGATACCCACAAAGAAATATTGGCCGGCAACAAATAACGCAATACTCACAATTAAAAATAACCGATAAATAAAAGCCGCAGGGGCATAAACTAAAAACCAAAACCCTTCACCGTACGCCATAACAGGTGACTCAAGACCTTTTACTTTAAATACATGTTTTTGCAAAACATAGGCATAATACTTATTAGCACGAGCCGCAAGACCGGGTATCTCCAAAAAATCTGATAAAACAAAGTATCCGTCAAATTTTAACAAGGGATTGCCATTAAATAGCAATGTTGAAACACCACTGATTAGCATGATATTAAACAACGTATCACTCAACATACCCTGGCGCACATTTAACCAAATAATTAACGCGATTGATGCTATCAGTAATTCAACTATAATACCGGCAGCACCCACAAACATACGTTGATATTTAGAACGAAAAGAAGATGCAGCAGAAGCATCAACATAGGGTACTGGCATAAATACCAATAGCATAATACCCATTTCATGCACTTGCCCACCCCAACGTTTAACCGCAAACCCATGGCCTAATTCATGTAATAATTTAATCACTGGATACACCAACCACATCAAGAACAAATTATAAGGTGACAATGCATTTTCCATTGCATGAGTCATTAACTCATTCCAGTTTTTTAACATGAGTAATGTTGCATAAAGAATAATGAAAAGTGTAATTAAACCTGCAACTCGCGTAAACATAGGCGAGGCATAATGCATGTATCTTCTTAAAAATTTATCTGGATCGAGCAAGGGAAAACGTAACGAAAGTGGATTTCCATATTTACTTTTAAATATTTGTTTACGCTGTTGTTGTTTTCTATCAATTAGTTGTTGAATGTCAACGACTTGATCCGTATGTAATAAATTGGCTAAATGTAATGTACCCAGCAAACGTAATATTTCATCCTGAGTAGGTGCATCATCACCTAGATCTTCATTCATTTTATGCCATATTTCATCGACTGTACGCTTACCGTCTATAAGGCGAATAAAATTGTAAGATGCTTGATTATAACGATGATGCTTACCCGAAATTTCATCACATAATACAAACCACAATGTTTTACGATATTGATGCTGATGAATACGCACATGATTAGGTAAAGACAATTTTACCGCTTCTATGCGATACCAATGGGGACTCAGTAATTGATTTGACATATCCTACCACCAAGACCATAGTTTTAGCCGCACCCAATCAATCATTTTATGCGTGATAATCCATAGCATACGATGCTTGCCCACTTCGATTTTAGCAATGCCTTGCATGCCAGGTCGCAAAAATTTAGGCGTTGATAATAAAGTTGCCTCAACTTGAAAATAATTAATGCCATTTTCTGCTGTAAGCACCGGCGTAATTTTGACAATTTCCAATTCAAAAGTCGATTCTGCAGCGGCGGATAATGTTAATTCACCTTGTAAACCAACTTTAATTAATGAAATATCTGATTCGTTAACATTTAATACTACATTATAATTTTCTAAGGGTGATACTTTATACAGCACCTGCCCCCGTTCAACCGGCGACCCTAATTCACGTGTATAATCGCCACTTACAATTACCGCTGATATAGGTGTTTTAATAACAGTGCGATTTAATTTAAGATTTAATATTTTCATTTGTGCCTCAGCTTGCGATAGCTGAGAGCGTAAAATACCAATTTTTGACAAATCATGTATCGCTAACGCTTTGCGATATTCTTTAGATACTTGCTTATGCTTGCCTGACCATTTAAGCACTTCCAATTTTAAATCTCTATCATCTAAAGTAGCTAAAGTATCACCCGCGTTGACTAAATCCCCTGGTCTTGCTGATGCATCTTTAATAAAACCTTCTTCGGGTGAGGTAATAACACGCTCAATTGCACCTCTTAAACTTGCTCCGGCTGTTACTTTGTATTCCCATTGCAAGTAAAAAGCAAACACGAATAAGCCAATAAACAGACTTACAACAAACTTAAACCCTAAATAATCTGTCCCCAGTATATTTGAAAATATTCTGCCGCAAGTATCTTTCATTTTCTCAAGCACTGGACGATCATGCAGATGACGGTAATGCAAAATGGGTGAAAATAATTCAGCTAATTGTTCACATAATTCTATCGTTTTATCATCAAAATCATTCCCCTCACCCTGTCTCTCAAACATCACTGCACCGGTTACTTTTCCCTCGATAATTAACGGAACACTACAAATGAATTCACCAGAATGCTTACGTATTAATGCATCATGTGCCTGTGTTGTATAATAACTACCAGGATGAGGTGGATACACAATGGTTTCCCGTTGATCAACAGCTTCTAACATAGCCACTTCAATAGACTTTATAATATTTTGACGCGTTACATCATGTGAAGTGTTTGACAGGGTATGTAAATGCACATCATGATTATTGACAAACCCCATACTCACTCGCTTACACTGTAAAAAACTAGCCAGTTGAGAAGCCACAGCCATATAAGCTTCACCCGATTGAGATTGTGATAGCGCCGTAGCGGTAATTTTTAATGCTAATTCAGACTTTTGACTGCCTGCACCAGGTTTTAACTGAGACAAACATCTTAACCAGGCAACCGTAGTTTCAACTTTCCCTAAATAATCCGATGTTTGTGTCGTATCATTATGTTGAAACTCAAAACAGGCAACACCAATAATTTCTTTTTTAATAATTAAAGGGGTAGTGACTAAATAATGCTTACTATTGTCTGCTGTTATTCCAGAAGGCTCAGAATTCGATGCTGTTTTTTTCTCAGTAATATGGTTAGTCGGCATAACGGTTACCACCGATTTACGTCGCTTAACCACCGCATGAACCGTATCATGCACAACTTTCAAGCCACTAAACTCAGCTAGGGTACTGCCGCTTAATACAAATGAATTATTATTTGATTCGACTTCAAATAAACATGCATCAACAACATCGCCTAAATGCTGAAAAGCATAAGAAAACCAAATCTTTACGACACTGTTAGACAAAGTTCTGCAATCCCTAAAATATATTTGTTTTACTCACATTTCTAAAATTTAAAATATAAGTTATGATGACTTAAGTTTAGGTGCTCATGCTCAAAACACCAATTTAACTCGAATATTTCACAGGAATTCAGAATTTGATGAGTATCACCTCATCAATCTCATTTAATATTCGTGTGCAAATTTCAAATTATTACCGTAACTAACTGAAACCCCATTGAAATGACTGCATCAAAGCCTCTTTATATCGGCATAGACATTGGAACCTCAGGCGTAAGAGCCTGTGCTATAAATGCTGCTGAAACGTTACTTCACACCTGTAAAGTCACGCTACCTGCCCCTATCAAACATCAACAGTCGATTACTCAAGATGCAAATTTATGGTGGAGTGCCACCCAAAAAGCGTTAAATCAACTTTTTAAGCTAATTCAAGCCAGTAATGTGGTTGCTATTTCAGTTAATGGTACATCGGGTACCGTGCTGATTTGTGATACCCAAGGTGAGCCACTCGCCCCGGCCAGAATGTATAATGATGCTCACTGCTCACACCAAGCCAAAAGCATTCAATTGATAGCACCCAAAAATACTGCTGTGCAGAGTGCTAACTCGGGCTTAGCTAAACTGCTTTATTTACAAGAACAATATCCACAAGCCGACCATGGTCTACACCAAGCCGATTGGATTACCGGCAAACTGTGCGGGCACTTTGATATTAGTGATGAAAATAACGCCTTAAAAACGGGCTATAGTCCTGAACTTACACAATGGCCTGATTGGTTAAATCAACTGCCCCTCTCACCTAATTTTCTACCCAAAGTTGTCCCTCCAGGCACACCCATTGCACGGTTAAAGCGCGGTTTGTTCAATGAATTTCAATTGAACCCACACTGTAAAATTATCAGCGGTACCACCGACAGTATTGCCGCGTTTATTGCGACGGGTGCGCATAAACCCGGTGATGCGGTAACCTCACTGGGCAGCACACTGGTGTTAAAAATCGTCACAGACACCCCCATATTCGCGCCTGAACTGGGTATTTATAGTCATAAACTGGGAAATTATTGGCTTGCAGGCGGCGCATCCAATAGTGGTGGCAACGTGTTAACAAAATACTTTAACTCACATAAAATCAATGAGTTATCGAAAAATCTTAATCTAAAATATGATTCACTTGCACCCACACAGCTTAACTATTATCCATTAACACAAGCAGGTGAACGCTTTCCGGTTAACGACCCCACGCTACAACCTAGGCTCACTCCGGCTGCAAAAAATGATTTGATTTTTTTTCAAGCCATTCTGGAAGGCATTAGCCAAATTGAACATGATGGTTATGTCAAACTTCACCAACTGGGCGCTCCCTACCCTAGACAAGTAGAAACGTCAGGTGGTGGCAGCGCCAACATGGCCTGGCAACGCATGCGCCAACATCTTTTGAATGTAGAGGTAAAGCAGGCAAAAAACAGTGAAGCGTGTTATGGTAGCGCGCTATTGGCTAAGGGACGAAAATGAAATAACTATTACAATTAGCTTGCCTCTTTGCCCATAGTCTTCAGCATGAAAACCGTTATGTAGAATGACTACACGCCCGTTTTCATGCTAAAGACTATGAGCAAATATTCTTCGCTACTTATATAATAGTTATTTTATTCTCGTCCCTAAGCGTGGTGTTTGCCATAACGGGCATTAACTCAAATACAGTTAGAACATTATGATCAGTAATTTATTTAAAGGCTTCGGCCATATTATTAACGGCTTAAAATTAATTTCACACCCTAAAATTCGACCTTTTGTGTTAATTCCTCTAGGCATTAATTTAGTATTATTTGGCTCAGCAACCGGCTACTTATTTTATAAATTTGATGACTGGATGACGCAGCTATTACCCGAGTTCCCCCTGTGGCTTGGTTGGCTCGAAAGCTTAATCAGCGGGTTTCTATTCCCCATTTTTGCTGCCATGATATTACTGGTCGTTTTCTACACCTTCAGTTTTATCGCCAATTTAATTGCCGCTCCGTTTAATAGCATACTCGCTGAAAAAGTAGAATGTCATTTAACCGGCCGGCCCTTGGATGCCGGCCCAGGGTTTCCAACATTTGAAATGTTTAAACGCAGCATCGGCTCAGAAGTGGCTAAACTGTTATATTTTGCCAAGTGGTGGGTCATATTATTTATCTTAATGCTAATTCCTGTGCTTAACCTTGCCGCACCCTTTATTTGGATTTTATTTGGTGCATGGATGCTGTCATTAGAATATTTAGACTACCCCATGGCCAATCAAAATAAGTTTTTTAAAGATATTAATAAACAAGCCCTATCAAAGCGCAGTTTATCACTCGGTTTTGGCGGCAGTGTTATGCTGTTTACCAGCATTCCGTTTATTAACTTAATTGCTATGCCTGCCGGTGTTGCCGGTGCGACTTCTTTATGGGTTAAACATCGAGATCAACTCTCGTGAGCCGTTCAAACCTAAGCCATTTAAACATGACCGATAAAATTATTGACCTAGAAATACGCCTCACGCATCAGGAAGACCATATATTATCGTTAGATAAAATAATTTATGAACAAGATAAATTACTCAGTGCGCTGGTGACAAAAGTAAAAGAAATGGATGACAAACTAAAATCAACGGGTGAAAGCAATATTTTATCTTCTGATGAAGAAGTGCC
>UOFF01000418.1_pt1 | contig 12032 bp, 9 predicted proteins | sample 1990091 | NCBI WGS metagenome assembly UOFF01 (sample SAMEA4728526, study PRJEB27164) | hydrothermal vent metagenome | biome: marine basaltic hydrothermal vent biome; feature: marine hydrothermal vent; material: mineral | place: Pacific Ocean | collected 2011-06-14/2011-07-23 | depth 1741 m | reverse complement strand
GTACTCGATAGACCTCCCTCGGCTGAACTGAGAGAGGATCAGCAAGATCAGGACAGCTTACCCGACTATGCTATCTTAGATGCCATTTTGAGAATGAGTGTTGAAGAAGACATGCCAAGGCAAGACATTATTAATGCCGGTTATGATGCAAAAACAGTAGATAAAATCAACCATTTGGTGCAACTAAATGAATATAAACGCCGCCAGGCGCCCCCTGGGGTACGTATAACACAGCGTGCATTTGGGCGTGATCGTCGATATCCAATTACCTCGGGGTATCGGCGTAATTAACAATTAAAGGCTAATGCACAACTTTATAATTTTTTTAGTTGGTGCTGGTTAAGTGTCCAACATGTCTTTTAAATTTTTAATTTTTGCAGTAGTATTGACATGTGAAATTAGATCTGGAAAGAAAATCTTGAAGTGTTGTTCTAGCTCGTTTCCATGTATTAATAACTCATTTTCTGCGCCTATTAAATTATTTTGATAGCGAATGCGGTTGGATACACGAGTTAACGCTTGTGCAATTCCTTCGGCTGAATGATATGATAATAGCCAATTTTCCTGCTTCATAGTTAATATTGTGTTTATTGCTTTTTGTGGAGTTGTTTTATCTATGGCGGCTTCTAATAAATCATACCATTCTGCTATTGTTTCATTTAGGTTGCAGGTTGTGTACGTTGACCAATTTTTAATTAAAAAATAATCATAAAAAATATCGATGATAATGCCTGAAAATCTTTTTCGTTCTTTGCTTATAAGATTCTTACTTAGTATTACTGACTGATGACTATCAGTGAATTTGTCAATTATACGATGGTTATCTATACCTTTAATGACAGAGTCAGATAAATTATTGTAGTTTTTCCCTTTGACGAAATCGCCCAGTAAATTACCTAAAAGTGACTCACTGTTCTGTTCAGATAAAAATAAATGAGCGAGATAATTCATGGATATAATATTCGGTTACTAAATAGACTATATTAGTCAATTTAGTAATTAAAAAATTGACAGTAGATACTGGTCTTAATTTCATTAATACCAGTCTTCATTAGTTCCTTCAATTTGATCATATCCAATTGTTCTAATTTTTCGGGAGCCTTCTACTGTGATTTGATTTTGACGATCAAATAGGTAAATATTTTTATCTATTAGCTCATCTGTAAAAAAAGATGGCATTTCATCATCACTTGGCATCCAGTATTCAAAAGGTATTATAATAGAGTCTTCATCTAATTGATTGTCATGTGAAATTTTAAATAATTCTTTTGCGTATATACAATAGAGGTTGGTTAACTGTAAGTCATTATCTTTGCTTATTCCATTCCCTATATTTTTAACGCGTTTAAAAGCAATGTCTCTTAATTTATGTATGATTTTTTCGCATATTTTGTTAACTGACTTGATGTAGTACTCAGGTAGATATTTGTAAGGTAGCTCATTTACAAGGTAAAGTGAATATTTCCAGTCAGTGCCATAAAGCAAATGCAAGTTTTCATTATATTTTTCTAATATCTGTTCATGTGTGTTTTTGTTATACTTATTCGCATACCATTTATCAGAAAGGTTCTTTAATTCATTAATGTATTTTCTTCTTATCTCATTCATTTAATTTATCTCTTGAGGCTTTTTCATTAATGCTTTTGCTTTTGGTGTGTAGGACGTTAGTTCCCCTGTTTTCTCTGGTAATGGTAGACCAAATTTTCGTGGCCAAGTTGCACAATTTTCACCTGAAGTTTTATTGCCACCTCCAGGAAAACGATATAGTCCGGGCTTGTGTCGTTTATCGTTAAACTCCGATAGCATTTTATCAAATAAATCGCTTTTTACATGATATTCTACCACAATAACTTCTATAGCCTTTAGTTTTGCCTCTTTAAAAACATTTGTGTCATTAGTTATTTTTCCTTGAAATGTTTCTCTTTTTCTAATTCTTTCGAATATTTTACGTCCAGATTCTTTTCCGTAATATTGGCTAATGTCTGGCCCAAATCCGAATATATTATTTTTTGTTTCAAATGAAAAACCAACATGCCCTGTTACGCTTAAAAAATCGAAATCAGTATATTCTATTTTTACACCAGACTCTTCTTGTTTAAATTTGTTGTTTAAAAGTCGGATTGCTGATCTGCCAATACCTGAAAATACATGTAAATAAATGTTTCTATAGGTGACAGGAGCTGTAATATTTGTCGAATCTGAGGCGTTTCCGTTAGCATGTGAATAAATAACTTTTAGTTTAGTTTTTCCTGGTTTTTTGGAATATAACTCAATTTTATTTAAACTAGTTTTTTTAGATACGTAATCGTTATTTATTTCCCATGTATATGTCCCACCAGCAGGTTTACCTTCAGCATGAACAATTAATGCTTCAAGTTCATTTTTCTTAGTGTTTGAAATTTTAAAGTTTAAATCATTTTCTTTTATTTTTACTGTTACTTTTTCATTTTTTTTGCTAGTACTGTTATTGCCTGAATTATCAGGTAATTGGCTCTTATTACCCTGAGCATTGGTGCTTATTTTAGAATTTGAGCCTTTATTGCGTTTTCGTTTAAGTGATTTACTTAGGTTGGTGAGTGTGGATAAGGTTGCTTCAAGAATTTTGCCGCCTTTTCTCGCAGTGGTGGCGGTGATTGAAATAGCTGCACCCGCGACTGAACCGGGGCCTGCAGTAATTACACCGGCTACAAAGGTGGTTCCTGCAATGGCTGTTGCATCTAAGCCGGCTTGCGCGGCTTGTGAAGCACCTATTTCTACCAGTTTATCAGTTGGGGTAACTTCTAAAAACTTTTGGGGTAATTGAATAAGAATTTTTCGGGTTTCTTCATCAGAGAGTAAAAGAATCAGGGTTTCCATGGATTCTTTGGCTTCTTCAAAGCCGGCGGCACAACGATCACAATTTTTTAACTTGGCTTCTATTTCTTGAAGGGCATCGATATTTCCATTGAAAATGATATCGGTCATTTCCAGCATATCAATGTCTATGGTATCCATTAAATCACCAAATTCACCTAAGTCTGGGATATATTCTGTGACACCTTGCACCGCACCCATACCGGCAGATTTGGTGTCTTCCCAGCGGCGCGAGAACCAATCCTGTGCTTCATATTCGGCTGATTGGGCTTTAAGCTCTTCAATTTGTTGTTGAATGACAGAGCGCAAATCTTCCCGAATTTTAAGGGTCTCGGGATCTAATGTTGACTCTTCTTCTGCTCCTTTTTCAATTTGTGCTATATACCCTTGGCATATTTGCTCAGCCATATCCATGACGTCTTTTTCTAATTGAGCATAGTGCTGTTTTAGTTCGGCATCAATTTCCTCAAGGGTATTTTCATAGGCAAATTCTAATGTCGCACCGCAGCTTGGTGCAGCTTTTTCTAAGGCTTCACCGTTTTCATCGAGTACGCCTTCGCGTATTTGGCCATCATTAAATGTCATTTTGTATGACACTTTAATTGCGGGCGTTTTATCAGGGTCGTTATAATTTAATGAAATGGGTATATCTATAAGGTCTTCATCTGAATTTGCAATGGGTTGTACTTTTTTGGATGCACTGGTTTGCTGTTGTTTTTTAGATGCAACTTTATCACTGGTTTGATCCACATTCCCTGTTTCCCCTTTCAATAGACCCGTTATTTTACCCGATCCATTCGAAATTAAAGACGATGCAGCCGCTGCTGCTGCTGTAGCACCGGTGGCGATTGCTTTTGCATCTATATTGTTATCAATTGTTGCTTTATCTGCGATTAGTTCATCTGTAGATAATGCTGGGTTTGTAGTGATGTTTGCAGAATTGCTGGTTTCGACACCGGATGTTGTCAGCGTAATTTCAGGTGTGGAGATGCCCGTTATTGAGTTATCGACCTGAGATGAGTCTAATGAGGCTGGGTTATTGTTGATGCCTTGTTCTGATGTACCCAGTGAGTTGGATGTTGTTGTGGCTGAATCATTGGTTTCTGGATATTCTGTATTTGCAGAAGAAACAGGTGATTTTGTGGGTGTTGCCGTTATTGGTGCTACTGCTGCAGTGCTATTTCCAGTTAATACGGCTGCAGCAGAAGTCGCAGTTGCAATAGACGCGATGGTAGCTATGTTTTCACCGATATCTGCGTTATTAGATCCTGTCGCGGCTGTATTTGTAGTGATATTTTCTGCGGCACCTACTAATGGTGTATTTTGAGGGGGGGTGCCAACATCGGTTATAGATGCTGGGTCAGCTGTTACTGGTGTATCTACAGTTTCAGTAGACGCTGGAGTCTTTGTGGCATCAGTGGGGGCCGTTGCATCTATAGATTCAGTAGAAACAGGTGTTTTCTCAGTTGCTGGAGAACTGTTGTTTACCGCAACAGTATCTGTGTTTGAATCTGAGTTTATGTTTTTATTCTCTGTTTTCGCAGGGCTTTTTGCCTCATCCTTTTGCATTTCAGCCTTAGTGCACTCCTTACAAAAAGGTATTCCATTTTGTGCGGCTTTAATCAATGTGACGGCTTGCGCTGATTGGTTTAATTCATTGAGAAGTTCAGGCGTTATAGAGGGTATTAAGGAGGCTGAGTCTATTACTTCTGGAACATCGGCTGGTGTTATGGGCAGTTCGGTTACACCCTTTGGGGGTGCCGTAAGTTTATCCTTTACCGAAACAATTACGTCGCCAGCGACTAAAGCCTCTACAATTATTTTTTTACTGGTAGCGACATCGGCATTGGTTGGGATTTTTAAATTTAATGATTTTGCGAGTGCATAAAGCTTGTCTTTATTGTTCATTGTCTTCTTCTAATAAGCTCATGAGCAGTGCTTCAGCTGCGGCTTTATTAGGTATTTTTACCGCGTCTATATTATTTGATGTTAACAATACAGAGGGGTGGTTAAAGGTGTATTGTTTGCCGCTTTTCTTTTGTTCAAAATTCTGTGCTTTTACAGGGGTATGCATGTTTTTATGGTTGGTGAGCGTGTAGATAAATAGCTTGTCATGACAGAGGTATTGGCTAATAAGGCGAGCCGCATTGTCATCGGCATCGTTTGAAAATGGCTTATTAAGCGTTTGTGATGGGGATATCGATAGTGAGCGTAATGCTTTTAGCCAGTATCCACTAGGCGTATGTAAACGCATTATAAAGTGATAAGCTGTTTGCGGGTTTAAAAAGGTAAGGGGTTTACACTTGGTATTGAGTTGGTTTTGGCGGCGCAATTGAATAATATAATGATTTCCAAAGGCGTCTCTTAATTTTTGTTTTATCATAGCGTCCCTGTGTCCATGTGCTATTTATATGGTTTATTGTAATTTTAAGCGTAACGAAGTTCTTAAGCTTCCATTGTGGCGACAATAGTACCTAGAAATAGTCATTATTTCTATTAAATAAATAGTTAATATGAATGTTTTTTCGGCATAGGGTCTGAATGTCGCCAGGCTAGGCGTTGAAGCACATAATATTATGTAGAGTTGATAACCGCCGATAATGGCGTTGTATTCCCACCCATAGGTAAATATGGGTGGGCTAAATAGTTACGAATTGAATGATAATCTTATTATTTAGGGGATGCTGTTGGGTGCTTCCAGTTCGGTATTTTCGATTTCAGCCTCTTTTTGTTTTACCCCAGTGTTTGTGTCTAGCACATGTTGAGCATCGGCAGCTAAGTCGGGCAGGTCTAGTGCGTTATAAGCTCGTATCATAATTTTTAAACCCTCTCGGCTGGCCGGAGTGGTTGGATAGTTTTCTAACACAAATTTTCCGCGATTGGCGGCAGCTAACCATGCTTTTCGTTTGATATAGTAGTTGGCCGCATGAATTTCAGCTTCTGCCAGTTTGTTACGCAAATATACCATGTGCTGATAAGCATCTATGGCATAACGGCTGTCGGGATATCGTTCAACCAGAATTGAAAAACTTCGTAAAGCATCCCGCATAGATTTGTTATCATGGAGTGACAAATCACGAGGGAAAAAACTGTCTAAGAAGCCGGTGCCCCGGTTGTAATCGGCAAGCCCTTTTAAATACCATGCATAATCCACATTCTTGTCGCGTGGATTAATGCGAATAAAGCGGTCTGCCGCAGCAATAGCGGATTCAGGTTCTTCGAATTTATAGTAGGCATAAGCCACATCAAGCTGTGCTTGGCGGGCATATGAGCTAAATGGGAAGCGGGCCTCGAGGTTTTCTAGGTTGCGGATGGCTTCTTCGAATTCGCCAGCTTGTAATGAACTGGTGGCTTCTTCGTAAAAATCGAGTGCAGTCCAGTCAGCAAAAGGGTCGGTTTTAACCTCGTCATCGCTGCAGGCAAGAAGAAACAAAGTTAAAATAAGTGGTGCAAGTTGTCGTATCATAAGTATTAATTGCCTAAAGGCTACCGTATAAGGCGTTTAAAGGTTATGTTGCGTTAATGAAAATTGAGTTAATTAAAAATAGTTCCGTATTATACAAGAGAAGTTGCCTATGTCCGATGGTATAAACCATGAAATAGTAAAAATAACCATTCCACTCGAATATGCGTCACAGAGATTGGATGCAGTATTGGTGAAAATGTTCCCTGATTACTCCCGTAGTCGGTTACAACTTTGGATTAAAGCTAGACGAGTATGGCTAGATGGCAAAACGCCACGGCCGCGGGATAAGGTTATTGGTGGTGAAACACTTGAAATGCATATAGAGCCTGAAGTCTGTGATGAAACCATTGTAGCCCAAGAAATACCATTGAATATTATTTATGAAGATGATGATATTTTAGTTATAAACAAGCCTGTCGGGCTAGTAGTGCACCCAGGAGCAGGGCACAGTGAGGGGACATTACAAAATGGGCTGTTATTCCATGATGAAAAACTTCATGAAGTGCCGCGTTCGGGCATAGTGCATCGGTTGGATAAAGATACGTCTGGGCTATTGGTAGTGGCCAAAAACCTTAAGTCACATAAGTTGTTGGTTGAACAGTTGCAAGCGCGTACCGTTCATCGTGAATATTTGGCCATTGTATTTGGTGTGCTGACATCAGGTCGCACTATTGATATGGGAATAGGCCGACATGGACGAGATCGTAAAAAAATGTCGGTAAAGGCAGAAGGCAAGCAAGCCATTACGCATTTTCGAGTGCTTGATCGTTATCGTGGTCACACTCGAATTAAGGTGAATTTAGAAACCGGTCGCACGCATCAAATTCGGGTTCACATGGCTTATGTTAAGCACCCACTAGTAGGTGACCAAACGTATGGTGGCCGTTTGCAGTTACCGGCGGGTTGCAGTGAAGCACTAAAAGAGATGCTGCGGGGGTTTAATCGCCAAGCTTTGCATGCGCGAAAATTGGGGTTGATTCACCCCACAAAAAACCGTCTTATGGAATGGCGAGCGCCTTTGCCCGATGATATGAAGCAACTTATTGCAGCGCTTGAGGCGGATATTTCTCAAGAAGTTGAAGATGAATATTATATAGATGATTTTTCAGATGAGTATACCGATGAATATTAAACCCCCAGCGTATGAAAATAATATCAATATTATTACACCGGATTGGCCCGCCGCCAATAACATAAGAGCGTTTTGTACAACTCGAAATTACCCTGGCAATGAAAAAGATTCACGGCCAACGCGTAATGCTGCATTAAGTGATAATACGTATGATAATTTTAATTTGGCTTTGCATGTCCAAGATGACCCATTGCGGGTTAAAGCCAATCGTCGTCACTTGATTAAGCAATTTAATCTGCCACACGAACCCGTTTGGTTAGACCAAGTGCATGGGTGCGAGTTGATTGATATTGCAAATGTTCAAACATTAGAGTTAACAGATAAGTCTAGCGTTACGTTAAAAGCGGATGCGTCATATAGTACAAAGCCTAATCGTATTTGCACTATTTTGACGGCTGATTGTATACCGGTATTAATTTGCAATAAACAAGGTACAAAAGTGGCGGCAGCACATGCCGGTTGGCGAGGGCTGGGTAATGGTGTAATTGAAACAGCGGTATCATCGTTAAATGAAGCGCCAGATGAAATATTAGTGTGGTTGGGGCCAGCGATTGGTGCCGATGTGTTTGAAGTGGGTGAAGAGGTACGTGATTTTTTTGTGAAAAAACAACCTGAATCTATTGTTGCGTTTAAACAAAACAGAGCAAACCATTATTTGGCCGATATGGCAAAACTCGCACGGTTACGTTTACAACGGTTGGGCATTGAAGCTGTGTATGGTGGCGAATATTGTACCTACACAGATCAAAATCGTTTTTATTCTTTTCGGCGTGATGTTAAAACTGGGCGGCAGGCCAGTTTAATTTGGTTTGAACAAACGTAGTGGTTCATGTGAAAAATAAAATGGGAGATAAACTATGAAGTGGTCAATTTTAACATTGGTGGGTGCTGATCAATCAGGAATGGTTGCTGCTGTGACTGATATTTTATATAAAAATGGGTGCAGTTTAGCGCAGGCCTCCATGATAAAATTGGGCGCAAATTTTACGATTATGTTACGCGTTTCTCATGAGGCTGATAAAAATTTACAACAGATATTAGCCGGCATTTCAAAAGAGTTGAATTTACACTGCCATATTGATGTAGATGTTACTGATGACGCCGCTGCTGAAAAAGATACGTTAGCACCCGATGTGCAAGTGAGTGTTTATGGTGCAGATAAAAGTGGCATTGTGGCACAGGTGACCGCGGCATTAGCCATGGCGGGGTTAAATATTATCGATTTAGAAACTGATGTGGCTGGCTCAGTGGATAAACCAATATATATAATGACGCTAGAAGGTGTGGCAACAAAAGGAATAAAGCCGTTACAAAATGCCATTGAAGCATTAACCCTGGATGCAGAAATTAATCTTAATGAAATTGATACTTTAAGGGGTTAGGCATAAATGGAAATATTGATTTATCCAGACCAACGCCTAAAACAACTGTCTGAATCAATTGACTCTATTGATAAAGAATTAGAAGATTTTATTCGTATGTTAGAGCAAGCACGATTGGAAGGGCCTGGTGCAGTAGGCATTGCCGCCCCACAAATTAATATGTTTAAGCGGGTGGTGATAGTGGATGTATCTAACACCCGTAAGCCCGTTGATAATCATGGCCATATGATTATGATAAACCCGGAAATTACAGAATGGGAAGGTATGGCGGTTGGTCGTGAAGGATGTTTGTCTGTACCCGACTTTACCGGTAACGTGATTCGGGCTGAAAAAATAAAACTGCACTATATGGATGAAATGGGAAAATCGCATGAAATAGAATCATCAGGTTTTGAAGCACGTGCCATTCAGCATGAAATGGACCACCTAGATGGTTTGCTATTTCTTGATCGATTAGTCAGTAAACGCAATGATTTGTTTGCACGAAAAAAAACCAAAAAATAGTCGTAAATTTTTCTTGTTTGATTGACATGCCTGGCGAAAGAATGGAAGGTACAAAGTACTAAAAAATGACGCTTGAATTACTAAAATTTAGCCGCATTTAAATAAGTAACATAAAAATCTAATCAAGAGGCACTCCATGAGAATGGATCGATTGACCAGTAAATTTCAAATGGCATTATCCGAGGCTCAGTCACTTGCAGTTGGGCGTGATCATCAATTTATAGAACCCTTGCATCTTATTCTGGCTTTGCTTGATCAAGACGGTGGATCAGCGCGTCATTTATTAACGTTGAGCAATGTTAATGTGAATGGTTTGCGATCTAAGTTGGGAGAAGAAATTGAGCACCTTCCCCAAGTGTCAGGCAATGAAGGTGACGTTCATCTTTCCAATGATCTGAGCCGAATTTTAAATATAACTGATAAACTTGCACAAAAACGTAAAGACGATTATATATCCAGCGAATTATTTGTGCTGGCTACTGTGATAGAGAAATCTCGCATTGGTGAAATAATGCGTGATTTTGGTGCAGATGAGAATGCAATAAAAGAGGCAATCGAAAAAGTGCGTGGAGGTCAAAAAGTGAATGATCCCAATGCCGAAGACCAGCGCCAAGCATTGCAAAAATATACCATTGATGTGACTGAACGAGCCGAGCAGGGAAAACTGGATCCGGTGATTGGGCGTGATGAGGAAATTCGCAGAACAATCCAAGTGTTACAACGCAGAACAAAAAATAACCCGGTATTAATTGGTGAGCCAGGTGTGGGAAAAACGGCGATTGTTGAGGGGTTAGCGCAACGCATTGTGAATGGTGAAGTACCTGATGGCATAAAAGGCAAGCGACTACTCTCGCTTGATTTAGGGGCATTAATTGCGGGCGCAAAATTTCGGGGTGAATTTGAAGAGCGATTAAAAGCCGTGCTCCATGATTTAGCCAAACAAGAAGGCCAAGTTATATTATTTATTGATGAAATTCATACCATGGTGGGTGCAGGCAAATCTGAAGGTGCAATGGATGCGGGTAATATGTTGAAACCCGCATTGGCGCGAGGCGATTTGCATTGTGTAGGTGCCACCACGTTAGATGAGCATCGAAAATACATTGAAAAAGATGCTGCACTTGAGCGACGCTTTCAAAAAGTTTTAGTTGAAGAACCCACGGTTGAAGATACCATTGCGATTTTACGGGGTTTAAAAGAACGCTATGAAGTGCATCATGGTGTTGATATTACCGACCCTGCCATAGTGTCTGCCGCAGTATTGTCACATCGCTATATTACCGATCGTCAATTACCGGATAAAGCCATTGATTTAATTGATGAAGCGGCGAGCCGAATTCGTATGGAAATCGATTCTAAACCTGAAGTATTGGACCGTTTGGAGCGGCGCTTAATTCAATTGAAAATAGAGCGCGAAGCGTTAACTAAAGAAGAAGATCGCGCATCAATTGATCGGCTATTAAAGTTACAAGGTGATATTGATGAGCTAGAGCAAGAGTATCAATCTTTAGATGAAATATGGCTGGCTGAAAAAGCCGCTTTATATGGCAGTGCCAGTATTAAAGAAAAATTAGAAAAAGCCCGTTTAGAATTAGAAACCGCGCGCCGGGCGAGTGACTTAACTCGAATGTCAGAGTTACAGTATGGTCGAATTCCTGAGCTGGAAAAAGAACTCGCTCAAGCAGCAAAAATGGAAATACAGGAAATGACTTTGTTACGCAATCGTGTGACAGAAGAAGAAATTGCCGAAGTGATCTCTCGTTCAACCGGTATACCCGTGGCAAAAATGATGGAAGGAGAGAAAGAAAAATTGCTGCGTATGGAAGATGATTTAAGGCAGCGTGTAGTGGGGCAGGATGAAGCGGTTATTTCTGTGTGCAATGCCATTCGACGATCACGTGCAGGTTTGTCTGATCCTAATCGACCTAATGGTTCGTTTTTGTTTTTAGGCCCAACGGGTGTGGGAAAAACAGAACTAACGAAAGCGCTGGCCATGTTTCTCTTTGATACAGAAGATGCCATGGTGCGTATTGATATGTCTGAGTTTATGGAAAAACATTCTGTAGCCAAACTTATTGGTGCACCACCGGGTTATGTGGGATATGAAGAAGGGGGGTATTTAACGGAAGCCGTGCGTCGTAAACCTTATTCCGTTATTTTATTAGATGAAATTGAAAAAGCACATCCCGATGTGTTTAATATTTTATTACAAGTGTTAGATGATGGTCGTTTAACCGATGGTCAGGGACGCACGGTTGATTTTAGAAACACTGTGATTATTATGACTTCAAATTTAGGCTCACAACATATTCAGACATTTTCTAATGAATCTAATTTTGAAGCAATGAAACGTGCTGTAATGGAAAATGTAGGTCAACATTTTAGGCCTGAATTTATTAATCGAATTGATGAGTCAATTGTCTTTCATACATTAGGGCATGATCAAATACGTATCATTACACGGTTTCAAATTGAAATTTTACGTCAACGCTTACAAGATAAAGGTTTAGATTTGCGTTTAAGTGAGGCTGTGTTCGATAAATTAGGCGAAATGGGTTATGACCCTATGTATGGCGCTCGGCCATTAAAAAGAGTTATTCAGCAGTGGTTAGAGAATCCATTAGCTCAGCGTCTGCTTAAAGGTGATTATTTATCAGGTGACAAGATAAATGTTGAGCTTAAAAATGATGAGTTG
>UOFF01000058.1_pt1 | contig 12163 bp, 12 predicted proteins | sample 1990091 | NCBI WGS metagenome assembly UOFF01 (sample SAMEA4728526, study PRJEB27164) | hydrothermal vent metagenome | biome: marine basaltic hydrothermal vent biome; feature: marine hydrothermal vent; material: mineral | place: Pacific Ocean | collected 2011-06-14/2011-07-23 | depth 1741 m | reverse complement strand
ATGTGGTGTTGATAACCCGAACTAACTCTGTCTCAGTTTCACTTAACGGCGGCACACCGTACTCTTCTATGCTTAAGTCTCTCATGTCTCGTCTCTCTCATTATCAATATGTAGGATCAGGATATAACATGCTTGGTTATATCATTGTTATGTACGCCCGCTTATGGCTTTCTGCCTCAGTTGAGTATAGAGGACGATTGACAAACAATGACGCTATAATATGAAAAAATATTACAGCGTATTACATTTAAATTCATAACGTTTTGGATATATAAAGAATGAACCTGTTTTGGCTCGAGTTACAATACCGTTTATTTAGCTTTATCAAAAATGATATTATTTTTTGTTATAGGGTCTGCTTTTGTTAAGTGTTTATTTTTCAGAGGAATAGCAATGGGGCGTATAGGTGCTGCATCGGAGCCACGTAATTTCAGCGACCCACCAATGAAAGCAAATTCATATATTTTATCTTTTGATAATGCTTCCAGATATACCAGTTCCAGAATAGGCGCACCCTGTTCGGCAAGAAGATATGTGTGCAGAGGAATGTAGTTTTCTTCAACTTCAGAAGGAAATGCTTCAAAACTAAGGTTGTCAGCACCAACGATCATGGCGCCATTTTTTTCAATAAGATAACGCGCCGCTTCCATTCCCATACCGGGAGAATTTTTCATATAGGCATCTGCATTTTCATATAACTTCATTCGCCCAGTACGAATTAAAACCACATCACCCTCAAGTAACATCGTGTTTTGTTTGGCTAAGGTTTTTATTAAATCCTGACGCGTAATACGATAATTTTCAGGTAACATCGTTAAACCTTTAGCAGCAGCAACATCAATTAAAACACCGCGTGCGATAATGGGTGGAATTTTTTCTGCACCTGAGACTTTCCAGCCGCGATCACCAAGATACTTACTGACACTGTGATCATTCCATATCTTGTCATTCAACCCAAAATGATTTAATGCATCGATGTGTGTACCCATGTGTGTATACATTGATATTGCTGCACCGGTGTAGCTGATATGTTTATTCATATCCATGCCAACGTTTAGCGGGTCATCAATTTTTGTTCCTTGTGGTGTATGTGTCATCCAAATTTGATAATGTGGATCACCAGCCGCTTGCCAGCTTGGCATGCCGATAAAATATTCAACTGACAGGTCGTAAATGTTACCGCCAGAAAGTTGAGAGAGAATTTTAGACTGCGATTCGCTAGTCATTAGATTGAGACGGCCTATTTCATCTTCGGCTCCCCACGGGCTTTTACCCACTTGTGTGCTGGCTTGTGCTGCAATCAATAGACCCGCTATTTGAGTTATTAGCAACACTGCCAGCATAGGTGTTAATGTGGAACGGCTGATCTTTTTCGTTAAGGTGATTTTCATTGAAATTTACCTCTAGTCTAATTATTGAGTTGTCATCAATAAAGCGATGACTTGTTTAGCACTATATAGTATTTAAAATATTTCATAATCTGCCTAATTAGAATAATATTGTTCATGATTATTAACTAATGGGAAGCGTAATGGAATCACTGAGCGATATTGCCGTATTTGTGAAAGTTGTTGATAGTGGTAGTTTTACAGAAGCAGCGAACCGGCTTGGGTTGTCTAAATCGGTTGTGAGTAAGTACATCACCCGGTTGGAAAATCATCTAAGTGCGCAATTATTACAGCGAACTACACGGCAATTGAACCTGACAGAAGTTGGTCGTGTTTTTTATGAACACAGCCGTCAAGGGCTACTGGAGATCGAAAAGGCCAAGGCTATCGTGTCACAATTACAGGAAGCACCGCGAGGTTTGCTTCGTGTTAATGCACCCATGTCATTCGGTATTCTTCATATCGCTCCATTGATACAGGGTTTTCTTGATTTATATCCTGAGTTGTCGATTGATATAAATTATGATGATCGCAAAGTGGACCTGATCGAAGAAGGTTTTGATTTGGCCATTCGCATAGCTGATTTATCTGATTCCTCATTGGTGGCAAGGCGTTTAGGGCCTTGTCGACATGTACTTTGCGCAACACCTGATTATCTTAAACGCAATGGTACGCCACGAACACCAGAAGATCTCTGTGATCATAATGCCATTATTTTTAAATACCAGGACTCGCCGACACAGTGGCAATTTTTATTAGCTGATGGAAAATCATCTAATATATCAGTTACAGGATCTATTCAGATGAACAATAGCTTGGCACTGCGTAAGACATTAATAAATGATGCGGGCATAGCGTTAATACCTACTTTTATTGTCGGTGAAGACATTAAATCGGGAATACTTCAAACGGTGCTTACACAGTATAAATTACTGGAAAATTCTATATTTGCGGTGTATCATCAGCGCCGGCACTTATCACCAAAAGTGCGCGCTTTTATTGACTTCTTATCTGGCCGAATAACAGATAAGCCTTATTGGGACTAACGGTCAATAGCATTCGGGTTAACGTGTAATTGTTTTTTATTATTCATTTTCAGTCGCAAGTTTTACCCTCAAAAAACCACCTTGGCTCGGTATTGAGTTTTCTGAATAACCTTTGGGGTACCTATTTAAGCTGGCGCTTTTATTTGCCATACCAAAGTATATTCGTATGCCCAAAATATTTCCTGGATTAACCTGAATATCATTTTTAGTGTCTTTGCTTTTTAAAGGGTGTTTTAATTCATAAACTACAACGCCTTTTCTTGAAGATTTATAGGCAGCGACTCCATCATTGGTGCCGCCGTATTTTGTGTCCTCAAAACCACAATGTCCTTCGTGGGTAGTGTTAAGGGGTGGCTTGCATGGCGATTTACTCGATCGTACATCATCATATAATTTGGTTTTTTTGTTGCCCGTGAAATCGGGCGAAACAACGATAGTATCTTGTCCATCATAGTGATTATAGTATTGTTGATGATTTATATCATCTCGGTCATTAAATAATATGCTTAAGGAAGTGATAGGAGACACATAGTTTGGGCGAGTGTATTTAAAAGCTAAGTATAAATACTGGTTATCATTTTTTATATATATTAAAGCGGGTATGGTTGAGTGTTTTGGGGTTTTTATTCTTACTTTATAGGGCGTGGTTCCTCTCCATTCATTTTTTGATATGCGGCCATCAATAGAGGCTGAACCAAATAATGCGAGTATATTTTTTGGGTGAGGTCGTTTGTTAATATCAATAAATTTTTTGCTTGATATAGGATTTGAGTATTTTTTATCATTTCTTGTGATGCCTAATAATTTATATTTTGAAAATTCCTGGGGGATGTACTTGGTGGTATCAATTTTTAAAGCAAAATCTTTAATGCTAGCAGATTCGCCTTTTTTTAGATTTAAATTAATAGCATGTGTATTTGAGTAAATTCGGTTTGGTTGGTTTGAGCCAAAATCGGTGTTTGTATAGAGTGCAAATTCAATGCTTTCGAGGTTTACTTCAGTAAGTGCACCATAGCGTGTGTTCTTGATTATGGCTTCATCGATCCAGAAAGTAATATGGTTGTTGTTAACAATATAAAAACCGTTATATTGCCCCGTTACTGATTGCTTAGCACCTTCCCCAAATTTAAATTTAATTGCTTGAGGTGAGTTTCTGTAATAGTTGACATTGTCTTTAGTGAGTATTATGCCTTCAAAAGGGGCGTTTTCTTTAGGTTCTTTGTTGTTTATGTTGGGTTTGTATTGTTTTACTACGAGTTTTTCAGGTTGTTTGCATGTTGCAGTATCTGAGTATATCGTCTTTCCATTTTTATCAATGCACTTAAAGATCTCTGCATGGGTAGAAGTGATTAAAATAAGAAAAATGAAAAAGATTTTTATGAATATCAATTCCTATATCCTTGTTAGTGGTTTTTAGGATTAAGTAACGTCAATTCTGTTAATTATAGATGATTTAACGAAAAACTCGAGTATGTTCCTTGTTGGTATTTCGCTTCGCCAATAAAGCATCAAGCACCTAATGCGTTATTGGCACAGTGGATAGGTTTAGGTCAAAACAAAGTCAACTAATTGATTTAAATTTTTTCCTGTACTGTCAGGTGCAATACCCATTTTTTCAATGGGTTTTCCTAGGCGATTAACCCAAACAGTTGGATAACCAAACCACTTAGCCCCTATTGCATCCCATCCGGCAAAAGCAGTAAAAGCAATGTTTTCTTTTGGGAGGCCGAAAGCATCTACACCCATTTGGTATGCTAAGGGGCTCGGCTTGTAGGCTTGAACCTTGTCTGTGCTCAGATAAAACTCAAACATATCATCTATACCTGAGTTTTTGGCATTTCGCCTGAGCATTTCTTCAGTGAAATTTGAAAGGAATGCTAGTCGGATGTTGTTTTTTTTAAATTGCAGTAGAGCCGCTTTAACGTCTGGCCAAACCTTTAAGTTTAGCCAAGCCTCCATCAGCATTCTTTTATCATTGGGAGACAAGTTTATTTTTAAACTTTCTGCGGAGAATATTAATGCGTCTTCAATTACAGCATAAAAATTTTTATAGTGATTCCCTGCCGTGCGCAACCAGGTATAGCCAAATATTTTTGAGAACCATAATTGTGCTAATTGTTTGCCTTGTTGAGGAAATAATGTATTTGACAGTCCAAAGATAGGCCTTGGGTCAAAAATAGGGAAGCCATCAAACGCAATGGCTTTTATATTATTTTTAGTTGTGCCCTGTGCTAATACAGAAGAGGGGAGCAAACTTGAAGCCATGCCTCCTACCATGAGTTTAGTGAATTGTCGACGATTTAATGACATGAGTTTTTCTCCAAAAATTATTTGTTGTTTAGTTATGATAGATGGTGTGGTTTGGATTTTATTCCATAAAATTGATGTTCTAGATGTTGTTTTGGGTATATGTCCACCGAGTTGCAATAATTCATTGCAGTTAAATTACCAGCAATGGCTATATACAGTATCTTTACTAGCCTCTATACCCTATATAATGTATGCTTGGGCATAATTTTTAACATACTGATTTAAGTAGATTTTACCGGAGTTTACACACCATGTTTTCAGCTGATATGACCATTCAAGGCTATGATGACGAACTGATGAGCGCAATTAACGAGGAAACTCAACGTCAGGAAGACCACATAGAACTCATTGCCTCTGAAAACTATACCAGCCCCCGTGTCATGGAAGCGCAAGGTTCGTCGTTGACGAATAAATATGCCGAAGGTTACCCAGCAAAACGCTATTACGGGGGTTGTGAGTATGTGGACAAAGCTGAGCAGTTGGCAATTGACCGTGCCAAGCAATTATTTGGTGCAGATTATGCCAATGTGCAGCCCCATTCAGGTTCACAGGCCAATGCAGCGGTTTATATGGCGTTATGTCTACCGGGTGACACAGTATTAGGCATGAGCTTGGCACACGGTGGTCATTTAACCCATGGTTCTAAAGTGAGCTTTTCAGGCAAAATTTATAATGCCATTCAATATGGGCTCAACGAAGCTACCGGTGAAGTGGATTATGAGCAGGTTGCTGAACTGGCACGTGAACATAAACCTAAAATGATTGTTGCAGGTTTTTCGGCCTATTCAAAAATAATGGATTGGCAAAAATTTCGTGACATTGCCGATGAAGTCGGTGCATATTTATTTGTTGATATGGCGCACGTTGCAGGTTTAGTGGCGGCGGGTATTTATCCTAACCCAGTGCCTATTGCGGATGTGGTCACTTCAACTACTCATAAAACCCTACGCGGGCCTCGCGGAGGTTTGATTTTAGCGAAGCCTAATGAAGCGCTCGCCAAGAAATTTAATTCGGCTATTTTTCCTGGCATACAGGGCGGCCCTTTAATGCACGTGATTGCTGCAAAAGCGGTTGCATTTAAAGAGGCTATGGAACCTGAATATATCGTCTATCAAAAGCAGGTGGTTAAAAATGCGCAGGCCATGGCAGGCGTATTTATGGAGCGTGGCTACGATGTGGTTTCCAATGGTACAGAAAATCATTTGTTTCTTGTGAGCTTTATAAAAGCTGAGCTTACGGGTAAAGATGTAGAAAATGCATTGGGCAGAGCACACATAACCGTTAATAAAAACTCGGTCCCTAATGATCCGCAATCACCATTTGTGACTTCGGGAATTCGTGTGGGTACCCCCGCATTAACCACGCGAGGCTTTAATGAACAGCAATCAACCGATTTAGCCGGTTGGATGTGCGATGTAATTGATAATATGAATGATGAGGCGTTAATACAGGGTGTTCAGGATAAAGTTTCTGAAATATGTGCCAAACTTCCTGTATACCAAGCTTCAATTAAATCGTAATTTACTTAAAGACACCTTATGCACTGTCCATTTTGCAAAGCACCTGATACTCGTGTTGTTGATTCTCGTTTGGGAGGCGATGGCGACCAAGTGCGTCGTCGCCGTGAATGCGTTGACTGTTCCGAGCGTTTCACCACCTATGAAACCGCCGAACTCAGTTTGCCGCGCATTATTAAGCAAGATGGCACAAGGCAAACCTATGATGAAAATAAATTACGTTCTGGTTTGAATAAGGCGCTGGAAAAACGCCCGGTGAGTGTAGAAAAAATTGAAGAAAGCATCAGTCATATTAAACATAAATTGCTTTCACAGGGTGAGCGTGAAATAAATGGGCGTATTATTGGTGACTGGGTAATGGAAGAATTACAAGCATTAGACCATGTAGCCTATATTCGTTTTGCATCGGTTTATTTAAGTTTTGAAGATGTCGACGCTTTTCGTAAAACCATTGAAAAACTGGAACAGCAGTAACCGCTTAATCTATTAGGGTTGCGGGGTTGTTATTATCCTATGTCTCAAAATTCACTCGACACTCAGTTTCTTTCAAAAGCGATTCAACTTGCCAAATTAGGTTTATATACGACACAACCTAACCCACGTGTTGGCTGCGTGATTGTGCTTGATGAAAAAATTGTGGGAGAAGGTTATCACCAGCAGGCTGGTGGCCCACATGCAGAAATTTATGCCCTAAAACAAGCGGGTAAAAAAGCCCAAGATGCTACCGCGTATGTCAGCCTCGAGCCTTGCAGTCACACCGGTAAAACACCACCTTGTGCTGATGCCTTAATTAATGCGGGTGTGAGCCGAGTGGTGTGTGCGATGCAAGACCCTAACCCTTTAGTGGCGGGCGAGGGGCTAAAAAAATTGCAGCTTGCAGGTATTGAAACGCAAGCAGGGTTATTACAAACTGAAGCAGAAGCATTAAACTCTGGGTTTATCAAACGCATGAAAACCGGCCTGCCATATGTGCGGGTTAAGCTTGCCATGAGCGTCGATGGACGCACCGCAATGGCCAGTGGTGAAAGTAAATGGATTACCGGTGAACAGGCTCGAGCTGATGTGCAAAAATATCGTGCTCGAAGCTCGGTTGTGTTAACCGGCAGCGGCACTGTGCTTGCCGATAACCCGTCAATGAATGTTCGCGTCTCAGGTGAAGACCTTGGCGTTTCAGTTGATGTGCACCAACCGATTCGTGCCATAATTGACAGTCAGTTAAAAGTCCCTTGCAGCAGTAAAATATTTGAAGGTATAGGCCAGGTTTTAGTTTTTAGCACAAAAAAGGCAGAACATATTATTACCGTGCCTGAACAATCAGGAAAAGTTGATTTAACCGCCTGTTTAAAAATTTTGGCAGCTGAACATCAAGCCAATGAAGTGCATGTAGAAGCCGGTAGCGAGCTGTGTGGTGCCTTGTTAGCGCAGCAGTTAGTTGATGAAATTATCATTTATATGGCACCCCATATTATGGGCGATTCGGCTAAAGGCTTATTTCATTTGCCAGATTTAAATGAAATGTCAGCAAGGCTAGACCTTGAAATTAAAGAAATACGCCCAATAGGTAAGGACTGGAGAATAACAGTACACCCTAAATATTGATTATATGGGTTAGATCAATACCAGTAAGTTAATTAATGGAGATGGGACTTCAGTCCCGTTTTGCTTTGCAGCTGCACGATAAGTCTTATATAACAGTCAGTGTCACGGAAGCCTTACGGGACTAAAGTCCCATCTTCATTAACTTACTGACATTTGGGACGGAGCGCAAAAAGCGCGGTCTTTTCCCGATGGATATGGCTCTAAGCTTAGTTTAATGGCAGAGCATGGGATCGAGATAATATAGACCCTATTTAATAAAGAGAGAAGTATATGTCCACAATTGTCGTGGTCAGAAAAAATAATGAAGTTTGCATTGCCGCAGACAGTTTAACCACCTTTGGTGACCTCAGAATGAGCGCAGCCTATGACTGTGGTTATGATAAAATACAGGTTTATAAAGACGGCTACTTTGGCATTGTCGGCAGTGCTGCCCATGCCTTGGTGATGGAATCGGTGTTGAATGATGATAAAATTGAAATCGACTTCAATTCGCGTTTGGCTATTTTTGAAACCTTTCGTGCATTACATCCCGTTTTAAAAGAAAACTATTTTCTTAATGCCAAAGATGAAGATGAAGACCCCTATGAATCGACGCATATCGATTCATTAATTTGCAATAAAAAAGGCATTTTTGGCGTGTATTCATTACGTGAAGTGAGTGAATACCATAAGTTCTGGTCTATTGGCTCAGGTTCTGAGTTTGCATTGGGCGCTATGTATGCATTATATGAACGTCTAGATTCTGCAGAAGCCATTGCACGGGCAGGCGTGGAGGCGGGGTGTGAATTTAATACCGCATCCGATTTGCCAATAAGCCTTCAAGTTATCAGGTTAGAAAGCTAATGTTTACCGGCATAATAGAATCGCTAGGCTCTATTGAATCCATTGAAGCGCTGGGTGGCGATGCGCGTTTTTGGATTCATACCGGCAAAATGGATATGAGTGACGTGCAACTGGGTGACAGCATCGCCATCAATGGGGTATGTTTAACGGTCATTGAGTTACGTGAAAATGCTTATTGTGCCGATGTTTCGGGTGAAACCTTGTCGCTTACCTCGTTAAAACAATTGAGTTCTGGCAGCCAAGTTAATCTTGAAAAAGCACTCACACTGCAAACTCGCTTAGGTGGGCATATGGTGAGTGGGCATGTCGATGGTTTAGGGCAAGTGATCGATCGCTATGACGACGGTCGTTCAGTGCGCTTTGTCATTGAAGCCCCGAAATCATTAGCAAAATACATTGCGGTTAAAGGTTCAATTACGGTTGATGGCGTGAGCCTTACCGTAAATAAGCTAAATGGCGGCCAATTTGAATTAAATATCGTGCCTCATACGTTGCAAGAAACTATAATGAGCGGTTATCAGGCGGGCTCACAGGTTAATCTTGAAGTGGATTTAGTGGCGCGTTATTTAGAAAGACTCATGATGGGGGATGCCGCGGCTGACCCATCTACCGATATCACCAAAAATCTTCTCGCCGAGAATGGTTTTTTAAAGTAAATAGACATTAAGAATTAAACATATGTTATTGAATAATATAGAAGAAATAATTGAAGATATAAAGCAAGGCAAAATGGTTGTCATTATGGATGACGAAGACCGTGAAAATGAGGGTGACTTACTCATGGCTGCCTCCGCATGCACCGCTCAAGATATCAATTTTATGGCCAGATATGGTCGTGGATTAATTTGCTTAACCTTAAGTGAAGAGCGCTGTCGCCAATTGCGTTTACCGCAAATGGTGGATAATACGGATGATATGCACGGCACCAACTTTACCGTGAGCATAGAAGCGGCAGAAGGGGTTACCACCGGTATTTCAGCTGCAGATAGAGCCATTACGGTGCAAACTGCGGTTGCCGCAGGCGCATCCGCACAAGATATCGTGCAGCCGGGGCATGTTTTTCCGTTAAAAGCACAGCCGGGTGGTGTGTTAAATCGTGCAGGCCATACCGAAGCCGGATGTGATTTAGCGCGTTTAGCGGGGCATGAACCAGCCGCGGTTATCGTTGAAATTTTAAATGATGATGGCACCATGGCACGGCGTCCAGATTTAGAAAAATTTGCCCAGGAACACAATCTTAAAATTGGCACCATCGAAGACTTAATTCGTTATCGTATTCAAAATGAAAAAACGGTAGAGCGCGTCGCAGAAAGTGATTTCCCGAATGAATTTGGTCATTTTCGGTTATTTGCTTATCAAGACTCCATTGGCAATGACTTGCACTTAGCTTTAGTTAAAGGTGACATAAACCCAGAACAACCTGTGCGGGTTCGTGTGCATATGGAAAATACCATGTGTGACGTGCTGTCATCGAGCAAAAAATGTGGTTGGCCATTACGTGACGCGATGAAATCAATAGCCGACGCAAATGAACCAGGTGTCATTATTATTTTGCGTCAGCCTGAATCAGCGCGCAAAATTGTGCAATGGATGCTGGATCATAAAGAAGAATCAAAAGATGACAGTGGCTCACCTGAAGAACTAAGAACTCATGGTATTGGTGCACAAATTCTCATGGATTTAAATGTACATAAAATGCGTTTATTATCTGCACCAAAACGTATTCATGGCTTAGCCGGGTTTGGCCTAGAAGTTGTCGATTATATTTCGGGCGATGAATAATACAGGCCTGAATAAATTACTACGAAACTAAATAAACAAAGTTCATAAAGAGAAAAACATGTCAGATATAAAAGTATTAGAAGGTGAGTTACAGTACACGGAAGGCAGTTTCGTTATTGTGAGTGCGCGTTTCAATAGCTTCATTGTAGATAGCCTAGAGTCTGGCGCGATAGATGCGTTAAAACGTCATGGCGTAGCAAATGACAATATCACTATTGTTAGAGTGCCCGGCGCCTATGAAATGCCGTTAGCGATTCAACAATTGGCACAAAGTGCTAAATATGATGCCATCATTGGTTTAGGCGCGGTTATTCGTGGCTCAACACCGCACTTTGATTTTGTTGCAGGTGAAGCGTCTAAAGGCATGGCAAATGTTTCACTGGATAATAATATACCGGTTATTAACGGCGTGCTAACCACTAACACCATAGAACAGGCTATCGAACGTGCGGGCACTAAAGCCGGCAATAAAGGTGCAGAAGCGGCGATTAGTGCCTTAGAAATGGTTAATTTATTGAAGAAGATTTCTTAATGGCTGTATCGCTTGCCAAAAGTCGCAGTAATGCCCGCAAAAAAGCTGCTCAAGCTTTATATCAGTGGCATATGTCGGGCAATAATTTAGAAGATATTGAAGTGCAGTTTCATCAAGAACAAAATATGGAAAAAGTGGATACCGATTATTTTCATAAGTTATTACATGAAGTGCCAGCCAATGTAACAGAACTTGACGAGCTTGTTGATAAACACAGTAAGCGTAAAAAAAACGAATTGGACCCCGTTGAACAATCCATTTTAAGGCTATCAACTTTTGAACTTAAAAACTGCATAGATGTACCTTATAAAGTGGTTATCAGTGAAGCCATTACACTGGCTAAAATGTTTGGTTCAGATAAAAGCCATGCTTTTGTAAATAGTATTTTAGATAAGCTTTCAAAAGATTTACGTAAAATAGAAATAGAGCATTCTAAATAGAGTTATTATTCTCATTCTCACGCTTTGTGTCACTGCCATTAAACTAAGGTTTTGACTCGCTAAAAAGCATAGGGTGTTTTCTCGTTTCAATGCTTTGCGTTGGAATGCAACCACATCGGGCAGATTGTCGTTAAACGATTCAAATGAAACGGGTTATGCGGTGTACGAATTCCCACGGAGGACCGTGGGAACTAGAGAATCAAGTCGTTAGCGTTTAACTTAATGGCGTGGCGCTCTGCGTGGAAATGCATATTTGCCAACAGTTTGTATTAATCATCAGTAAATGAATAGATAGTGAGATATGAATTCCAACAGAAAACTGTGGAAACTAAAAGTAACTGTACGCTATTCATGGAGATGAAATCACATAGGTAAGATCAAAACATGGAATACAGAAAACTCGGCAGAACCGATTTAGATATTAGTGTTGTTGGTTTGGGGACTATGACATGGGGATTTCAAAATACTCAAGCTGAAGGGTTTGAGCAAATGGATTATGCACTTGAACAAGGTGTTAATTTTTTTGATACCGCTGAAATGTATGCGATTCCACCGACTGAAAAAACCTTTGGTACCACGGAAACCATTATCGGCAATTGGTTTGCGTCACGCTTAAATCGCGACAAAATCATATTAGCCTCTAAAATAACCGGTCCGGGTCTTGCGTGGGTGAGGGGTGGCGATAGTGTTATTAATAAAAAAAATA
>UOFF01000051.1_pt1 | contig 12263 bp, 8 predicted proteins | sample 1990091 | NCBI WGS metagenome assembly UOFF01 (sample SAMEA4728526, study PRJEB27164) | hydrothermal vent metagenome | biome: marine basaltic hydrothermal vent biome; feature: marine hydrothermal vent; material: mineral | place: Pacific Ocean | collected 2011-06-14/2011-07-23 | depth 1741 m | reverse complement strand
TGCTTGTTTTATACGAGCTAGACGTCGTGGGCCATTTACTTGTACAGAATAATAATCATACTCACCGTAAATGTCTAACACGGGAATTTTAATGTCTTCAAGTGCGAAAGGTTTTAGCATAGGTTGGCCACGATCTACAGAACTCATGCCGATACCTATGTATGCATTGATACCTGCACCCTGATGTTGGTGTAACCAGTCAAATGCCATATGCACACCACAACCGTGGGCTAGTAAAACGATATTATCTTCACCTTTTTGTTTTAAAAAATGAATCGCAGCATCAATTCTGGGGTGTGCTTCAGATAATATTTTTAAGTAATTATAAAATGTTGCCTCACTATTTAATACAGGTAGTTGTATGGTAAGTGTGTTCCAGCCTTTTTCAGGGAGCGTTGTTCTAAGCGGGTATATCAAAACGGGCCAGTTAGGATGGAGGCCACGGCTGTGTAAAATAATAATGCTACCCTTGGCTGGCTGCTCATAGGCATCCATATAGATAGATAAAAATTCGTAGGTGCCAGTATTTAGAAATACGCTTTCCCCATTCATAACATAGTCTGCGACTTGCTCTTTCCAACGATGTTCTTTGACAAAGTCAGAGGCATGAGAAAAGTTAAATAAATCGGTGGAGAGAAGAATGAAGAGTAGGAGAATAGGATGGATGGCTAAACGAATATGCATAGCCTAATGTTAGACACTAAAAGTTATTTTTGCTTAGATTTTAATGATGAATTTCATCTTTTAAGTGCGAGATACTTTATTACTTAAAAGGAGTATTTTGGTTTGTGGTTTTTCTCCGACACTTGTGTATAAAAAGGATGCTAAAATATCGCTAATCAGTTGAAAATGCAAGGTTTACCACAACTTTATAAGTAATTGATAAACGAGTCTTAACTCCCCATTAAAAATTTTGCCATTAAATGGTCAGAAAATTAATCGAATCGAGTTCGATAATAAAGTGAGTTTCCAATGCTTAAGAGATAAAATCTGCCTCAAACTGGCTTTCTCTCGTGACAACTTTAGCCTCCTAGGCAACTGCAGGTGATTCAGAGATACGGGTTATTTTAAGCTTAAAATCCAGTAATCATTAATACCGGATACGGCGAAGTCTCTGGCAGCAATGGGCAATATGGCTCATTTAACTAACAATGATATATTTATAGTTTAAAATTAGACATATTTCAGTTTTACCGTAAACATCCCACAATCTTTATTTAACCAGAACAGTTACAAAAAAAGAAAAGATCCAGATAATAACAATCCATCGTGGCTAGCTGATAATATTTCAAAAGCTTACATACCTACAGCTAATGACTTTAATTTATTAAGTGGCCAATTAAAGAAGCATAGAAATACATTTGATAAAATATATCGGCCTATAAGAAGCAAACTTATTGCACACAATATATTAGAATACATGGGAAAATCAAAAGAATTGTATGAAAAAAAATACTCAAGAATTAGAAAAAATATTCGAGTTTTTAAATGTGCTTAAAGAGTCACTTTTTGAGTTATATGTGAACGGATATAAACCAGACATTATATCCCATAAACTAAATATAAGTCATTATGAAAACGATTATAATATTCTCATTAATACAATAAAAAATGTATAACAAGTCAATTAACACAGACCAAAAACAACTGGCCTGAATAATATTATTTATAATAAACGACTAATCAAAACAATAATAATCAGCCTATCCTCTGTTTTCTCCTTAAAGCATTGTTTTTAACCCTAAAATGGTGTGTTTAAGCGTGTTTTTAGCCTTTATTTTAGCGGTAAAACAATGAATGTCAATGGCTTGAATTGGTCCGACCTGCTACTGTGCAAAAACTCATTAGTTAATTTATTAAGATCACTTTGTCTTAAAATTATAAGAGTAATTTTAATTTTTGCTTATTATTATAGATAAAATGGCTAAAATAAATAACATTTAAACCTTATAAAACAGTGTACTATAGTGAAAAGTTAAATTTATTGTTAACTTCTAGAGAGACAGTATTAACTCTTAACTTAAGATAAAAAAGTTAATTTTTATTGTAATACGGCATCCGTTTACTTTTTTATATTTACCCTTTACCGCTCGCTAATTTTCCTGTTATATCAGCAATGCCATCATAAATTTTGGAAAAAACCAACACACACAAATAATTTAAATCGGAAACAAGTATTTAATTTCATATTTTGTCACACAGGTTGCATTGCTTATTTTAAAGAGACATTAAAATAAGCTTATGTGTCAGTTCTTATATCAATAGAGGCAAGTTGTGAATAAGCAAAATCATAAAGCAGGTATTCCACAGCCCGCACACCCGGTGTATCGTAAAGAACCGCTTCCCTGGCAGTCACCAAAGCCATCTAATCATGACCCTGAATGCCCGAATAAACTGCAGGCAATTCTCAGTAGCTCATCCTATGTACCAGCAATTGAAGATATTGATTTTCTTGACGGCGATGATGCACGTGGAGTCAGACTGCAACTAGATTATCTAAAACCGCATAGGTTGCTTAAACATCATGGTGTTAAACATACCATTGTTGTGTTTGGAAGTACCCGTATTGTTGAACCATCTGCAGCACAAGAGAAAGTTGAGCTAATTAAGGAGGCTCTACTGAAAGAGCCCAATAATAAAGAATTGCAAAGGCGCCTTAAAGTTGCTCAACGAATTCAGCGAAAGAGTCATTATTACACTGTTGCACGTGACTTCTCAAAGCAGGTTGCTAATGCGGGCAAGGGGCCGATTGATTCTCGACTTGTTGTTATGACAGGAGGTGGCCCCGGAATGATGGAGGCCGCCAATCGAGGTGCGAATGATGTAGGAGGCAAAACGGTTGGGCTAAATATTACGTTGCCTCACGAGCAGTTTCCAAATCCATACGTTAGCCCTGAGCTTTGTTTTCAGTTTCATTATTTCTCATTACGAAAAATGCATTTTATGCTGCGCGCGCGAGCGCTGGTTGCATTTCCTGGTGGCTATGGAACCTTTGATGAATTATTTGAAACATTAACGTTAATACAAACACGTAAAATAAAACCCATACCGATAGTGCTGGTGGGTGAAACGTTTTGGCGAAATGCATTTAATATTGATTTTCTTGTTGATGAAGGCGTGATTGATATTGAGGACCGGGAGTTATTTTGGTTTGCTGAAACAGCAGAAGACATCTGGTCTGGTTTACAGGACTGGTATCAACGCAACGGTGAAGAGTTAATATCGACTGATTAGTTTTTTAAATTCCATAAATTAAATTAGGACATTTTATGAAAATTTCATTTCACGGTGCAGATCAAGGTGTAACGGGTTCTTGTCACTTAGTTGAATGTGCCGGAAAACGTATTTTAATTGATTGCGGTATGTATCAGGGAGGGCGAGAATTGATTGCAGAAAATTCCGAATCGTTTGGTTTTGATCCTGCATCCATTGATTTTCTATTGTTAACACATGCACATCTCGACCATTGTGGGCGTATTCCGTTGTTAACCAAACGGGGTTTTAGGGGGGAGGTCATTACGATTTCAGCAACTGTAGAGCTGGCAAGATTAATCATGCTGGACTCTGCCGGTTTGCAGGAAGAAGAAGCGCGTTATCAAACAAAAAAGGCCAAGCGTAAAAATACTCATCATGCTGATATAGATCCGCTATACAACACGGTTGATGTGTTAAACAGTCTGGACTATTTTGGTCGTAAAGCCGAGTACGATAAAGTTATTGATTTAACGCCAGGTGTGCGTGCAACGTTTATTAATGCCGGACATATTCTGGGCTCAGCCTGTATTTTTTTAGAGTTGGAAGAGGCAGAGAAAAAACACCGCTTATTATTTTCCGGCGATCTTGGCTATAACGATCGTGCTATATTACGCAACCCAAGCACACCGCCGAAGGTGGATACGGTCGTAATGGAAACCACTTACGGTGATCGTTTGCATAAACAGTTACAGCCTTCTATTGATGAGCTTTACGATATCATTAACGAAACCATGGTGCGTGGTGGCAACGTTATTATTCCCACTTTTGCATTAGAGCGCGCACAGGAAATTCTGTATTACCTTCGTGAAGGTGTTAACACTCATAAATTAAAACAGTTTATTAATGTGTTTCTGGATTCACCCATGGCAATTTCTGCGACTCAAATTTTTGAGCGTCACCCCGAGTGTTATAATCAAAAAACGCTTCAGGCTGCGAGCGGAGAAAGAGACCCTTTTTCTTTACCCGGTTTGCATTTCACAAGAGAGACCTCTGAGTCAATCGCTATCAGTCAAATTGAAGGCGGTGCAGTCATTATGGCGGGGTCTGGAATGTGTACGGGTGGGCGAGTGCGCCATCATCTTAAGCATGGTTTGTGGAACAAAAAGAACAGCGTTGTATTTGTCGGTTTTGCGGCACGAGGTACGCTGGCCAGACGTATCGTCGATGGTGCAACAAAAGTGCGTATCTTCAGTGAAGATATTTCTGTACGCGCGAGCATTCATACCATCGGTGGTTTTTCTGCACATGCGGATCAAGCCGAGTTATTGCAATGGCATAAGCAAACAGGCAATCCGAAAACAACATATCTGGTGCATGGTGAGGAAAAAAGTATGCACAGCTTGGCTAAAAAACTAAACGATACACAGGTCGAGATGCCTGAACTGGGTCAGGAATATGATTTATAAGCAAAGTTAAAGTTTATATTATATAGATAAGTATTTATATAAATATCCCGATTTAGTGCTCCCTAATAAATTTATAAGTCGCCACCTTAATCGCATCATTAATAATAAACCAGATGAGAGCATAAGCCCACATCCATAATGCGTATTCCCAACCGATAGGGGTAATGAATATTCCGTAAACAGCAATGAGCGTGCCGAGTATGCGGGTGGAAAACGTGGCGTTAAATAACATCCATGAAGGGTAGGGCTTTTGCCAGAACCAACCGGCAGTACGTGTATTGTAAATGGTGCCATGACCGGCAATAACCAGTTTGGCAAAGAACAGTGACTGGATCATTTCCACTGAAAATTTCATTTCCAACAAAATATAAAACAGCAGGAATGATGAGATAACACCCGCGATACCCAGTATGCTGGAAATGGTTAGTATCTCCTGCATATTCCAGCGCACGGGTTCAGGGTCGATGCGGGTATTGTCTGATGCAATCGCGAGAATGGGAATATCATTGAGCAGAGCCAGTACGATAATCATCAGCGCGGTAATCGGGTAAAAATTAAATACCACAATAGCCAGTGTCATAAATAAAATAATGCGGATGGTTTCGGCAATGCGAAAAATAGAATAACTTTTCATTCGCTCAAAGGTAATACGCGCTTGTTTAATCGCATCATTAATAACGGATAAACCGGGAGCGGTAAGAATAATATCGGCAGCTGCTCGAGCCGCATCGGTGGCATTAGAAACGGCAAATCCACAATCAGCTTTTTTCAATGCAGGCGCATCATTAACCCCATCACCCGTCATGGCAACAATATGCCCACCTTTTTGCAGCGTCTCAACAATAAGATATTTATCTTCCGGCACGACTTCGGCAAACAGATCCACATCTTCTATCATTTCTATGATGGCAGATTCGTGTGTATGAATAAATTCACGATCCAGTAGACGGGTATCGTAGAGCTGTTCAATGCTTTGCATAACGTCACTCGCAAAGCGTCGAGCCTCAGATTTGCTGATGTCTTTCTGGTTTTCTTTATTAAGGCGGGTGTAGATAGCGCTGGCCATGGCCTCTGCCAGCGCCAGTAATTCCTGACTGCCACTGCCAGTGAGTTTGTGAGAGCTGATGGCCTCACCTGTCAGGCCCAGCATTTGCCCGACTTCTTTGGCGATAGCCATGTGATCGCCGGTCACCATTTTAACCCGCACACCATAATTACGCATATCGGCAATGACCTGTTTAGAGTCAGCTCGCGGTGGATCATAGAGTGGAATTAGCCCAATGATATCCAGCGTTTCATTGGGCATTTTTTTACCCACAGCCAATGTTCGATAGCCTTTAGAGGCAAGTTCACTGACCTGTTCATTTATTATTAAAATTTGTTCATCTGTCAACTCTGCCATTTCGATTAAAATCTGTGCTGCGCCTTTAATTACCGTGAAATTCTGTCCATCAATTTCTACCTCAGCTTCGGTTCGTTTACCGACAGGATCAAATGGGGTGAAATGAATTTGCTTGAAGCGCGTCAGTTCGATGTCCGGTAAATTCTTTTTAATATAGTTGAAAATAGGAATTTCAATCGGGTCGTTATTTTCCCATTTCGAGGCCAATGCCGCGAGCTCAAATAATTCATTGAGCTTATGATTTCCCAGCGTTACAGGTTCTGCAACCTGCATACGATTTTCGGTTAGTGTGCCGGTTTTATCAGAGCAGAAAATATCTACACCGGCGAGTTCTTCAATGGCGGTCAGTTTGGAGACAATGGCCTGTTTACGTGCAAGGTTCATGGCTCCAACTGCCATGGTGACGGATAAAACAGCAGGCAATGCAACCGGAATGGCAGCGATGGTCAGCACCAGAGCAAAGCGGGCTATCTCATAAAAATCTTCATGGCGAAACAATGAAACCATGATGATCAGCAATACCAGAGAAACTGTCAGGATGATTAGAAAATTTCCAATCTGAATTACCATTTTCTGAAAATGGCTACGCTCTTCCAGTTGGGCTTTGGCAACCAGTGAAACGACAGAAGAAAAATGGGTATGGCTACCCGTGTTAACAACAACCGCCAGCATTTCTCCTTGCTTGACGATGGTGTTGGCATACGCGACTTCATTAATATTATGATTAACCGGCAAAGATTCACCTGTCAGAGCCGATTGATCAATGAGTAAATAATCACCGGAAAGCAGCTGTACATCGGCGGGAATAATGTCACCAATACGCAGTTTGATAATGTCACCGGGAACCAGTTCTATTGAAGAGACTCGGCTGAAGACTCGCTCACGAAACACCGTGACTTGCTGATCCATTTTTGCTTTAAGGGTTTTTAATGCGTTTAGTGCGCGGTGCTCCTGCATGAGATCTAAGCCGGCATTTACCAGCAGCATGATCAGGATAATAATAAAATCTTCCCATTTTTGTACCAGTGCAGAGAGCAGGGCGGCAATTTCAATCATCCAGGGTATCGGCCCCCAGAAGCGACGAAAAACCCGATGCCAAAGTGACTCTACTTTTTCTTCTATCGTGTTATAACCATATTTTTCCAGACGCTGGCTGGTTTCTGTTTTACTCAAACCATCTGTCGCAGTAACGTCAAGAGATTTAAGGGTTTCAGCAACGGTTTGTTGCTTATATTCATCAGTGTTTTTTAACACGCGTGCTCCAAGTTGATAGCCATGTTGGTTTGTTCTTATTCTTTATGCTAACCAGCAAAATGCTGTACTTTAGTGCAAGGCTTTAGCAAAGAAATTAAGATGTAACGCTTCACACGCCGGATCCCCTACGTTTAATCCGGCATACCACATAATTTCACGTAGGGGGGAGGCAAGCGAAGCGGATCCACCAGCACTTTCACCAAGCACAAGCAACACCTAATTTCATAATGCTTTGAGTATATTTATCCGAGTACTGAAACCGCTTGCAGTACTCGAGATCTAATGATCTCTTAGTCATGCGACTCTAATTTTTTACGCTTCAATGCTTTCTCAACTTCCAGTATTTGCCGGGTTGTGCTAATCACCGAATCCGGATTAAGGCTAATTGAGTCAATGCCAATATCGACCAGATACTCTGCCATTTCAGGGTAATCGGAAGGCGCTTGCCCACATAAACCCGAGTGGCGTTTATTGCGTTTTGCGCCTACAACGGCCAGCCGAATCATTTCTTTTACACCCGAGTCTCTTTCATCAAAGTCGAAGGCAACAATCTCCGAGTCACGATCAACACCCAGCGTCAGCTGTGTCAGGTCGTTAGAACCAATTGAAAAACCATCGAAGAGTTTGGCAAAGGCATCAACCTGAATGACGTTGTTGGGTATCTCGCACATAACGTAAATTTGTAGATTATTCTCACCTCGCTTAAGCCCGTTTTTTTCCATTGCCTGTATGACCCGCTCGCCCTCAGCAACGGTTCGACAAAATGGAATCATCAGAATCACATTACTCAATCCCATTTTGTCACGTACGCGCTTCATTGCCGCGCATTCCATGGCAAAGCCTTCGGCGTAATCGGTATGGGTATAACGCGATGCGCCCCGAAAACCCAGCATGGGGTTGGCTTCCTGTGGCTCAAAATACTGCCCACCTAACAACGACGCATATTCATTGGATTTAAAATCTGACATCCGAACAACCACGGGTTTTGGCCAGAAAGCGGCGGCAATGGTTGCCACACCTTCGGACAGGTGCTTAACGAAGTAATTGGTGGGGCTGTCATAACCAAAGCTCAGGCTTTCCAGTTTTTCTCGCTGCTCCGGGTTACGCACTCGCTCCGGGTATAACAAAGCCATTGGGTGCGCTTTAATAGATTCATTGATAATGAATTCCATGCGCGCCAGCCCAACTCCGTCATTGGGGAGAAAAGAGGTTTTGAAAGCCAGATCAGGGTTACCCAGATTAATCATAATCTTGGTAACTGGGCGTGAGAGCTCGCCCAGCTCTGTCACTTCTTTTACGAACGCCAGTTTTCCACGATAAATATGGCCACGTTCGCCCTGTGAGCAATCGACAGTAATCATTTCACCATCTGGGATAACGGCAGTTGCATTATCGCAGCCGACGATGGCTGGAATTCCCAGTTCCCGGGCGATGATAGCGGCATGGCAGGTACGCCCGCCCCGATTGGTGACAATCGCCGAGGCAATTTTCATCACCGGTTCCCAGTCTGGTGTGGTGATATCTGCCACCAGCACATCACCAGCTTGAAATTCGTTAAGCTGGCGGGTATCACGAATCAAACGGGCTTGACCATTTGCAATATGGGTGCCGACGGCATTGCCCTGAGTGAGAACTTCATGCGTTTCAGTTGAATTGTCCTCATTGTAATGATTTTTTGTGAGATGAAAAATTTCCAACGAATTACCTGAAATCTGTGACTCAACGGTCTCTGGGCGTGCCTGCACCATGTACAGTCCGCCATCGATACCATCTTTTGCCCACTCCATATCCATCGGTTTATTGTGGCCCAGTTTACGACTGTAATGTTTTTCTACTTTAATGGCGTAATCCGCCAGTGTGAGCACATCGGCATCATCAATACAAAAATACTGTCGGTATTCTTCGGGGGTCGGCACATTTTGTGTGGCCTCATGGGTACGCCCTGTGGCGTATTGCATCTGTATTTTTTTTGATCCCAGTTTGCTGCGCAATACGGCTTTAAACCCCAGCTCATAGGTTGGTTTATGTACATAAAATTCATCCGGATCTACCGCACCCTGTACGATATTTTCGCCGAGCCCATAAGCCCCAGTAATAAACACCACATCCCGAAAACCGGTTTCGGTATCAAGGGAAAACATAACGCCGCTGGAGGCAAGATCAGAGCGTACCATTTTCATAACGCCAATCGACAAGGCGACTTTAAAATGTTCGAAACCCTGATCAATCCGATAATGAATTGCCCGATCAGTAAACAAACTGGCAAAACAGCGACGGCAGGCTTCCAGTAATTGTGCCTCGCTTTCAATATTAAGGAAGGTGTCCTGTTGCCCGGCAAAACTGGCGCTAGGTAAATCTTCAGCCGTGGCCGAGCTGCGCACCGCAACACTAATATTATCCGGGTACTGTTTTTTCAATTCATTAAACGCATCGAGTATTTGTGCTTGTAAATCTTCCGGCAACGTGGCGCTGTAAACAATATCCCGTGCCATAGCGCCGCGCTGTGCCAAGTCCTCAACATCATCAGGGTCAAGGTCATCCAGAGCTTCGTGCAGAGCATCACATGCATCGGCTTGATCGAGCATATTGCGGTAGGCGTCAGCGGTAATGGCAAAGCCATTGGGCACCTTGACTCCTTTGGGCGTTAACTCGCGATACATTTCACCAAGCGATGCATTTTTACCGCCGACTAATGGGATATCATCTATACAAAGTTCTTCAAACCAGCGGATGTAATTGTTGATGTTCGTCATAATCATTCTTGCTCAATGCGTTAATATTTTAGAATAAATAAAAGTTTGCTCGTTTTGGTTGAAGGAAGATGTAACCTAGATGACAATGAAGGAAAATATCGCAATGCTTAATCTTTCCTTAAGTATTAAGTATGGTAAAAATAAACAAACTGAAATTTCGTACACTCGTATTCTGTTCCAGTTAAAACTAAAAGTAGGCAATAAAAATGAAAAGAGATCCGGTTTATTACGCACACTGTAAAACGGTTTTGTTGAAGTCCACATTATTTAATGCTCTAGATGAAAAGGTGCTGGATGATATGTTGTCGTTATTTCGACGTGACACTTGGCGCCGTGGTACTCAGCTAAATGCACAGATGTTTCAGGCTCGGTTTTATTTTTTGATAAACGGACGTGTTGAAATTATGCGTGTTAACCCGAGCACGGGTCGCAGCATTACGTTGTCTCTACTGGGGCCGGGGGATGGAATTGATGTGGTGACATTGCTAAATAACAATCCACATGACATTCAACCTGTGGCGATTGATGATGTCGACCTGATTTCTGTGCCGATAAAAGATGCCAGAGACTGGATAGATCGACATCCTGAATTCAATCGTAATTTTTTGCCTTATCTGGGTGAACAAATGCGTATGCTAGAAGACCTGAGTACGGATCTGGCTCTGTATGACACCATGACGCGATTGGCGCGTTTAATCTTACGCCATGTTGTCCCGCACCATTCCCAGTCGGCAGATGATAAATACTCACTAAAATTAATTCATGATTTGCATGATGAATCACTTGCTCGAATGGTGGGCTCAGTGCGGCAGGTTGTTAACCGGCATTTACAACATTGGCGTAAACATGGTGTGTTGTATAAACAAAACTTTCACACCGAAGTCCGTGAGCTGAAAGCTTTGCAGCAATACGCGGATGATGCGAGTTTATCAGCAGAGAGAAAAAATACATCGAATTAAATATTTTGATATTTCTAGCGTTGTATCACTAATTTATATCACTCATTAAAACGAACTGTCACCTGTGTGACATCACCTCTTGTTCGTTTTCAGTAAAATATAAACTGTTTTCATGAAAGCGTTTTTTATCCTGAAAGGACTTTTAGTTGTTGAGTTTTATACGGAATATATTTTATTGAGTATGAACATGGCAGAAAAAAATACTTGTGTTTTATCTTACTCAAGCGCTGAGGGTATCAGTGAAGCCCTTAGACTATTGCAGGCAGAAAAATTTAACTTTGAGACGGTCTCCATTGTTGTGGACGCGAATATTCATCAGAAAAAACTACGGCAGCTTCTTAATGAAAATTTGTTCTCGGTTATGACGGAACAGAATTCAATTATGGCCATGGGTTCCATTGTGTGTTTAATGGTTAAAGAACATGATGATATCGATATTCATGATTTTAGTGTATTAGGGTTCGCATTTTTTAGCATGGGAATTGCCGTCGATAATATCAGTCAATATGAAGCTGAGGTTAAGGCTGGAAATTTTTTACTTATTATTAATGCTGCCAGTGATGAGGTAGAACGAAGCTGTGAAATTTTGCATCACGAAATGCAACAGGTGACAGTACATTTAGCGTAATCATGTTTTGATAATTAACGTGATAAGTAAACATAACAGGAAGGAATAATGGCGATACAGCAAGTTGATTTTTTGGTCATCGGCGGGTAAATCAGTGATGTTGGTTGAAAAAGGCCAAGGGCTGGGTGGCACCTGTTTATTTGAAGGCGCGGGTGAGTTAATCGGGGAGGCTGCGTTATTAGTTAAAGCCGGCATTCCGATAGAGGCGATTGCTTCTGCAATTCATCCTCATCCTACCTTGTCAGAATCTTTCGTTATGGCGGTGCGTAATATGCTGGCACAGGCCGCTAAGCCATCAGCTAAATAACCAAATAGAAAAAACTAAAGCGGAGATAAAGTGCAATATTCAACTGAATTTGAAGCCACTATAAAAGATATGGTGCAAAAAGGCCGGGGCATTCTTGCGGCAGATGAAAGTGCGCCCACCATTGCCAAGCGTTTTAATGCAATCGATGTGAAATCGTCAGAAGAAAACCGGCGTATCTGGCGCAGCTTACTGGCGAGCACGCCAAACCTTGGCGGATATATCAGTGGCATTATTTTATTTGAAGAGACACTGACTCAGAAAACCGCTGAGGCTAAACCGATTCCGCAGGCTGCCTGGTC
>UOFF01000421.1_pt1 | contig 12774 bp, 12 predicted proteins | sample 1990091 | NCBI WGS metagenome assembly UOFF01 (sample SAMEA4728526, study PRJEB27164) | hydrothermal vent metagenome | biome: marine basaltic hydrothermal vent biome; feature: marine hydrothermal vent; material: mineral | place: Pacific Ocean | collected 2011-06-14/2011-07-23 | depth 1741 m | reverse complement strand
TTTTTTTTAGGACAATATACTTTTAAATAAAATATAAGTTGCCACTAACAGTAAAAAACCACCAAATCCCTTTTTAAGTAAATCTGCGGGTAAACGGTGACCCATTTGAGTGCCAATAATGCTACCAACTACAGCAATTGCAGTAAATACGCCCATTAATTGATAATCAATAGCAACTGATCCCGCATAGCCTGCGAAGCCTGCAAATGACTTAAGGGAGACAATACTTAAAGAAGTGCCTATCGCTCTTTTCATTGATAAGCCTGATAACAAAGCCAGTGCGGGTACAATAAGAAAGCCGCCACCTACACCAACAATTCCAGTTAAAACACCCACAGTAATACCATGAAAAGCAATGTGACCATATTTTAGTTCATTACTATGGGGCTCAGCGTTATTTAGAGCAGAGGTCTCTTGTGCAGTAGATTTCAGCATTTTCCATGCAGCTACATACATGACGAGTGCGAAAATACTGAGCTGAATTATAATCGGTGTAATCACGCCTACCAAGGCACCAACGTAAGTTCCAATGACGCCAAATAAACCAAATATAAGGGTGATTTTAAGATCGACATTACCGTGACGCCAATGCTGCAAAGCACTGATGGATGCTGTTACTGCAACAATACCCAAGCTCATAGCAATAGCAGATTTTGGTTCTACATTTAATAAATAAAGAAGCGATGGCATAGTGATAATTGATCCACCGCTACCAAATACGCCTAATAAAATACCGGTTATAATACCGGCCAAAATGACTGAAATAGACAAAAAACTTCTCCTAAAAACTAAAAAATATTGATGGCTCAAAAAGTATATTTTTATGAGCATAATTGGTTGTATAAAATTAAGTATGAAGGTTTGGTAGTTCACTTATTGCTGATACAAAAAAATTACTCATAAGGCATATCTGCTTCCGCTTGCTAATGCTAAAAATTACCGTGATTCTTTGAATGTAGGCATTTAGTTACTATTATATGTTTGGAAGATACTTGATGCTTTAAGCCGTTGCTCAAGTATGAGAGAGTGTTTTTTCTTCTGTAAAGATACAATGTATAAGATGTTTCATAAAAAATTATTGAGGGCTTTAAGCTAAATAATTCTCAGTATCACAATTACTCTCATAAATTAAGCGCTGCATTATAGTGGCTAATTGAGTGAAGGGATACTGTTCTTATTAAAAAATAAAATCTACCCATAAAAAAGTGAACTGAAGCCTTAAATTCAGGGTTTTGTTGTAGGTGATGTCTATATTTTTCGATAATGTGCATCATCATTTTTTAAGGCCTTCGTACCACCAAAAACAGCAACTTTTTTGCAGGCCTTTTGAAGGCATTTTTATATTAATATCGATCACTGACACATCTCACTTTCCTGATTGCTCAACCATCTCACGAAATTTATCAGGTGAATCAAAACAAGTTTTAATATACCTAAAGCGTTATGAAATTAGGTTTTTTAACTTGTTGAAAATCATGGAAATTTGGATTACTATTTTGTTCTATGAAAAAGTTTCATCATTTATTTTTAATGTCAAAGCATTGTTGTCGTCGTTTTTAACGTTTACCGGTAAAAAGTGGTATAGCTCAGTCGGTTGTTCAATTGGTTTTTTATTTCTTAGTCGTGTGCGCCAATAACCAAACGTACTGTAGCTAATATTATTTTGCTTACAAAAGCGAGGCTGACTTAACCCACTAACTTCCCAGGCGGCCATCCGCTCTCTCCAAAGTGTTTGTTTATCGATAGACGTAGATGATGTTGTCATGCTTTGATCTCTTCAATTGTTGATGAGATCAAAGCATGACTGATTAATTTAATTTACGAAAGATGGTGTTCGCCGGACGGTTACCAGTGTTTACAACGTTTTCAGGGCAACCCGCATCTCTATTAGGTTATCAATGCAGCGATAATCTACAGGTTGCGATAACGGTTAAGATCATAGAGTCCTGAATGGAGTGGGCGCTGTTTTTTATACCTTTTTTGAAACCAGTCAGCCGTTTCCCAAAATGAAGGGTTGGTTCTTCTGACACCAAATCGTTCGACGAAACGATCAAAATCATTCTGGTTATTTATCGACGTGCAATTTTCTATAAAACGATCTATTTCATCAATGTGAAGTGTAAAGAAAAAATTCGGGTAGTTTCCTACTAGCCAGTCAGTCACTGTTAAGGTGTCGTTTTCAATATCTTGTCGGTTTCGTTTTCGCTCATCTGATAATAATGAAGTGACATTTTTATAGGCTTTATTTCTGATCAGAGAATAGCTGAATGATTGATTTGGATCGTCGGTTGTAATCTGGACAAATGAAACTTCTGGAAAATTATATAACTTCTTGCCATTGATGTTGCTTAGTTTTTGCATCGCATTATTAACTTTTGATTTAACCGAAACGATATCAGGATCAGTGTTGATGATTTTTGAGCAGTCTTTGTTGCCACAATGATTAATGTTATCAGCGTCGCGTAATAACGTACCAATACGCTGGTTTATGTGTTGATGCAGTTCTGATTTCGCGTTGTTTGTCTGGTAGCCGGTGACAGATTCAACTTTCAACCAGTCCATTGGTGCTTTGAACAGTGTATCTAGCTCGGTGCGCATACCTTGATACCATGAATCGCGAATAATTTTACGCTGTTCAACCGGTAAGAAAGCAAGAAAATGATCTTCTCCTTCCATGCGAAGGAAGTCCATAAAAATTCGGGTGCTGAGTTGGTGTCCAATATTTCCGTAAATATTGAAACCGGCAACCAGTAAATAATGAATGCGTTCAAGTAGTGGGTAATCGATTATCCACATGGTTTCAGGCTCTTCGCCGACGAATCCATATTCAACAGAAGCACTATCGAAGTGACGTAGTACCGTTAATGCGGCGTTCGGGTTTTTGCTATCGCCTGCCCATATGAAATTCATCGCATGATGCAGATCATGTATGTTCATCTTTTCGAAATAGCGTTGTTTACTGGCCATGTATTTTTTTTGACGTTGCCAGTAATCTGTCCATATCGGTAAAAGGTTAAGGTGGCTTTTTCGTTCTGACGGAATCTGTAAGTAGTTAGACATGTTGTTGAGAAATTTTGCTTGTGTAGTGAATATATTCTGATCAGGATTAAAAAAGGCAATCCAAAACCGGTCTTCGATAACGTTGAGTGCGACTTGTCCCCGGCAAACTGGACCCTTTATAAAACCTTCGATAAAAAACCGTGCGTCATCCAGCATAAAACGATAGCGTGAATCTGGTGGTATTGCCGCATAAACTTTAAAAGGATTTGAGGTGATATCAGGATGATAGGAAGGGAGTTTATCAACCTTGTATTTTGGGTTAATAAATAATTGCTGATAGCGTTTCAGTCTCGCTTCAGAAAACTCATAAACGATATGGTTTTTAGCGACTATTGTTGGTATGTAAGGCAGTAATCGATAATAAAAAGTTACAGAATCAGGTTTATCATAAGGTCTTATTGTTGCGATTTCATCAATCGCTATGCCTGGAGGTGTGTATGAACGAATCAGTCTATAAAACACATTATTGAGTGTTTTATCAAAGTGGATGTGTGCGTGAAATAAGTGCTCGTAGATATAACGACTTGTCAGACGATGTTTATTATCGTTTTGATTTAAAAAGTTTTCCCATAAAGGCACTTGAGTTGATGCCAGGCTAGTGGGGGGCTGTGACTTAGGCATTGGCATGCCAGCTGAAATCCATTTTTCGATAATTTTATTTTCATTATTGTTGAGATTAGGCATAGCATATGGCATTCCCCATAAAGGATGTTTATCTGCATAATCTTCAAACTCGTCTTGAGTCGGGCATATCTGTTCACGTTCGATATCTAGGGTGATGCTAGCTGGGAGTTTGCCATTAACCGGCTGAGGGTTTTGTTGCTTGAGCCGTATTAGTTTTTGCAGAAGTGATTGGTTGGTGTTTTTATCGGCATTTAATACAGAGTGAAAATTTCTGTTACGCCACTCATTATCTGTTTTTGCATCAATAAACAGGCGGTTGGCTTGTATTGCTTTCAGGCGTTTAGGGTTATAGACTTTTTCTCGATTAGCGCCGCGTGAAGCACCTTCAGAAGATGAAAGTTTGAGTTGACAGGGCGCATCATAACAGCTGTGGCAAACCACGCAGCGTTTTTCAAGTATAGGTTTAACTTCTTTTTCGTAAATCATAGGTGCCAAGCTGTCATTAGTGGCTGTGAGTTGATTGACAGCAGATGTCGATTTAATGTTGGTACTATCATTTAAAAAATAAAATAAAGCGGTAAGTAGCAATACGCTAATTAAGACAGCCAGTGTTTTATAATTAAACATTAATTTAATGTAATGGGTCATATATTTAAGTCGGTTTGATAAATTGCATGAGTCAAATTATTACTAGCAGTATCAGTAACCATTGCAAGAAAGGCATATCACTAACTTTAATAGCAGGTACGATTTGCATCAGTTCTGTGTAACTCCAAGTGTTTTTGATACGCATATTGACAATTTTGCTGAATAACAGTATATACTCAAAGCGTTATGAATTTAGGTGTTTATTATGCTGGATGAAAGGGCTGGTGGACCCGCTTCGCTTGATCCCCCTTTGTATCTACGTGAAATTATGTTGTAGGCTGGATCAAACGCAGTGGATCCGGCATGTGATTTGAAGCTGATGTTACGTGACGGGCCATAATTTAATATCCTCGTTTCCATGCGCCGCGTGGGAATGCATAGTGCTAATACAGTATATTAAGCATATTGCAAATAAAGCGGAAGTAGCGGTATAAATTCCCACGGAGACCGTGGGAACTAGAGTTTAACCGACATTAAAGCCAGCAAGAAAATTAGACAAAACTACACCCAATTTCATAACGCTTTGGGTATATAATGAATTTATGGTTTGTTCTCGATTATACTCAATTTTCGATATTTTATAGCCTGAAATAGTGACCGAATATCTGAATGCTCATGTTTAATGATGAGAGTAATGGATATTTCCTCTAGCGCTGCATATAGACAGACAAGTGCTGCTAGATTGATTGGCCAGCTTAATATATTTGAAAATAATAATATATAAGCTACAACGGTAATTGCCACAGCCGCCTTTACACTCCAAGTATGATAACTGGTTAATGTTCTGAATTTAATTAGACCAATAATAACGGGCAATATGAAGCTGCTAATAATGATGGTTATTGATATCAGGTGTTGCTGAATTATTGTCGGCCATAAAATCCATGCACAGATACTAATGCTGCTATAAATCACAAAATCGCCCCAGCTATCAAGATGTGATCCCAGTTGAGTAATTTGATTTAATTGTCGAGCCAAAAAACCGTCGAGAACATCTGTAAATTCTGAAAAAATTAAAATGCTAAGAAACCATATGGGCTGTTGATTTAAAGCAAAACTAAAAAGTACTGGTGCCATTAATATACGCACAAAGCTGACAAAATTTGGTAGATTATAAATTTTACCGAAGGGTTTATTTTCTGATGTTTTTGATGCGCGCATTGTTTTAGGTTCCGTTAGTAGGGGCGTTTACGTATTCCCCATAGGTATAATATTTTTGACATATAAATTTCAAAAATAATAAATAGAGATGTAAGAGCAAACACAGAAAAATAGTTTAATCCAAATAAATGCATCATAACTGCTGCAGGAAGCAGTGATTCAGGTATCTGGTCGAGCAGTATGGCCTTGCTGCTGGGAGGGCGTTTTAGGCGACGCTTAATAAAACTTGAACAGAGGTCACCCGCCATTGCCAGAAGGCTGATGAGAAAACCGATAGAAGCTGCATATCCCAATATAATGCCTATAATTGATGTTATCAATAAGGATGAAATGATTCCTCTCCAGGTTTTTGAAGTACCCAGTAGTGGTTGGTCATCGAAAAAAATTAACCCCGCATCAATGGCGTAATTGTATTTATGGTGTAATAATTTATACATAATTATAGGGCTGGAATTTGCCGCTACTATCATCAATAGTAAATGAATGAAAGATATCATTAATATGCCAGATTCTCAGTTTAAAATTTTGACTTATAACATCCATAAGGGGTTTAGTGCTGGTAATCGACACTTTATTCTACATGGTATCAAAGATGCGTTACGAAAGATTAATGCTGATGTGTTGTTTTTACAGGAAATACAGGGAGAGAACCACCATCATTCGGTAAATATAGATAACTGGCCGGAAAATAGCCAGTTTGAATTTTTAGCGGATGATTTTTGGCCTTATCATGCTTATGGTAAAAATGCCATTTATAATAAAGGGCATCATGGCAACGCAATTCTTAGTAAGTATACCTTTATAGACTGGGAAAATATTAATGTGTCGTCTATGAAAAATGCCAGTCGTAGTTTGTTGCATGGAACACTTGATGTTGCCCATCTCTCATGTAAACTACATGTTATATGTGTGCATTTGGGTTTATTCGAGCACGAAAGGGCTTGTCAATTAACTCAGCTAATTAATCGCATTGATCATCATGTGCCCTACGAAGATCCATTAATCATTGCTGGAGATTTCAATGATTGGCGTGGTCGTGCCGAAAAGAGGCTGAATAGTAAGTTAGGTGTAGTAGACGTGTTTAAAAATCAATATGGAAAGCATGTGAAAAGCTTTCCGTCATGGTTACCCATATTGCCAATGGATAGAATTTACAGTAGAGGTGTAGAGTTAGTTAATTGCCAATCGTTGCAAGGACTTCCATGGAAAAACTTATCAGATCACTTGCCTTTGCTGGCAGAGTTTGCATTTATTGATCTGTGAGTTTTTTACACCATTTAGCTATTTTTAAATACGCTAAATAGTTACAAAATAACTAAGGAAATAAAACTAGTGATTTATAAGTATACCATCCCTAAGATTCCAAAAATTTAACACCTGAATTTATAATGCTTCGGGTATATATGCATAGTTGTCAAGCAGTTCAAGTATGCACCATTAAAAAAATATGTTAACCCACTTGTTTAAAATTTTGTTTAATTTTGTAGCAATTTCGATGTTAATACATCAATCTCATCTAATAGTTCGAGTGCTAATGCAATGCCAGCAAGATTAATGTTAAGATCACATTCTAATCGTTTTGCTATTTGAGCTCGCACTAGATTTTGTCCTGAAAAACGCCATTGTGTTTGTTTTGAGTTAGGTGTTTTTTGTATTTCGGCAGCTAAGAATTTAGGTTCTAGCACACCTTCTTCAACCAGTTCAATAATCCATTCTGCTGTGCTGGAGCATGCGCAACATAATTCATTTAAGGTAAGTTCCGCATGCTCGTCGAGCAATAAGCCATTTAAAATTGGTTGATTAATATGGTTTTCTTTCATCTGCATTAAGCTCCTAATTTGCTGCGTGGGTTATAAGGAAGTTGCTGTTGCATTTTTTGGAATAGCGTTTTAGCTTCTTCACTATCAGCAGGGGGGAGTGTTAATTCAGTAATGACGTAAAAATCCCCCGGAGTTTTGCTGGGAATACCACGCCCTTTTAAACGCATTTTTCGTTTACCGGGTGTTCCTTCGGTGATTTTTAAATCGATAGGTCCAGCCGGTGTAGGTACCTTAACGTTTGCTCCCAGAGCAGCCTCCCAAGGTGTGATGGGTAAATCGAGATAAACGTCATGCCCTTCTACACGATAAATGCTGTGTGGATTAAATTCAATTTCAAGATATAAATCGCCACTAGGGCCATTACCCATGCCTGGAGAGCCCTGGCTTGCTAAACGAATGCGCTGTCCTTGCTTTATACCTTTAGGTATTTTTACATTCAATGTGCGTTGTTTAGTTACTACATGGCCGCTTTTATCCACCTCGGGTGATTGCAAAACAATGCTGCGACTAGCACCTGTATAAGCATCTTCTAAATCAATTAAAACTTTGGCATGGTGATCCTGTCCGCGTGCTTGATAGCCTCGTTGCTGTGCAGAACTACCTGTCTGGCCTGATTGAAAACCACGACCAAATAAAGATTCAAAAAAATCACTGTAATTTGCTTCGCCGGTATCGGTAAATCCACCTCCATTAAACTCAAAACCCGCATCCCAATCGGGTGGCGGATTAAAGTCTTGACCGGACTTCCAATTTTTGCCCAACTGATCATAAGCTGCACGTTTTTCAGGGTCTTTAAGCGCTTCATAAGCTTCACCCAGCTCTTTAAAACGCGCCTCAGCATCCGCTTCTTTGCTCACATCAGGGTGATATTTACGGGCTAATTTTTTATAAGCCCGCTTTATTTCAGGCTGTGTTGCATCGTTATTAACACCAATTATCTCGTAATAATCTTTAAAATCCATGCACAAACCCCATTAGTGATAAAATTAAAAGATAACGTTATTTAATCAATAATGAATGGTATTGAATAATGACGTTAATAAACCTAAAACGTTATAAAACTATCCATCATCATATTAGGGGAAAATAAAAAAGTATACACCTGAATTTATAATGTTTCAGTATATATGACATTATTAATAATAAAATCCGTCTGTCAGAATAACATTTAAAGAGAGTCAATGTGACAGTCATGCCAATCATGAATAAAAATCTGGTTATAGATAAGTCCGCGAGGATAAGTGCCGACACAAACAAAAGTAATAAGGCTTGCGGATGCTCGCCTTTACTGCAGGAAGGCAATAATGAACTGAAACTATATACAGAGGGCGATGAACTATATGACGCTATGCTGAATTCGATGTCTGCAGCCAGCCAACGAATTCAGTTGGAAAGCTATATTTTTGCTGACGATGAAATCGGGCGACGGTTTATGACTGTGCTTACTGAACGTTCAAATGCCGGTGTTGATGTACAGATTCACGTCGATGCAGCAGGATCGTTGTTTCTTATGTCGCGACAATTTGAACAGGAAATGCTAGATGCCAATATACGACTGCAGCGGTTCCATAAATGGAACTGGAAATCTCCGCTGCGTTATAACCGGCGTAATCATCGCAAGCTGCTGGTCGTTGATGGGCGAACAGCTTTTGTAGGAGGCTTTAATATACACAGGGAGTCATCGAAAAGAATTTCAGGTGATCTTCGCTGGCGTGATACCCATATTCAATTTGAGAGTTCTCTTGCCTTACAAGCAGTACAGGTATTTGACCATTTTTGGCAAGGCGACCGTCACTGGATGCCCGCTTCGTTACCGGGTTCCAGTAGTGAATTACTGCAAAATTATTCACGCCGATGTAGACGCCAATTACGTTGTATTTTTACAGATATGTTAGTCAACGCAAAACAATCGATTTATCTTAGCACGCCATATTTTGTACCTGATCGACATACCAGAAATTTATTAACCAAAGCTGCACGCAGGGGTATTGAGGTTTGTTTACTGGTGCCGCGTAAAAGTGATGTTCCGATTGCGCGTTGGGCATCACAGGCAATTTATTCGGAACTACTGAAAAACGGTGTAAAAATTTTTGAATATTTGCCTCGAATGTTGCATGCAAAAACCATTGTCGTTGATGCTGTTTATGCAACCGTTGGTACCGCCAATTTCGACTACCGGAGTTACTTTGTAAATTATGAACTGAATTTGTTCACACATGATATTATGATATGCAAGCAACTGCATAAACAATTTTTTGTTGACCTTGAAAGCTCGGAAGAAATTAGGCTTATTCAATGGAGTAAACGCGTCTGGATGAACCGCTTGTTTGAAATGACAGGATGGTTCGTACGTAAATTATTATAATGCCAGCAGATGGTAAAAATTTTCAACGTAAAATCGAGTAAATAGTCAGTAGAAAACTGGGATATGCAAAAAAAACGAGCACACGGTGCTTGATTATATTAAATGCAAATGCCTATCATTTGTCACCGCCTCTTTTTTAATACGGCTCTTTATTCTGCTCAGGTATTCAGTAATTTATGATTGGATTAAATTACTTTTCTTTAGTGGGTAAATATGCCATCATTATATATAATATAGTTGTTTTTTTAAGTGTCCATAATATTTCTTGCAGAAAAAATGATTAGTTTTATAGACTACTAATTTTTTATTTTACTTTTTCACGTTATGCACTTACATTGTGAATCCAAGAGAAATGAAATTATGAAGTGTTCAGGTTATTCATTCAAAAAAAAATTACTGGCTACAGTAGTTTTTATTTCATTACCTAGCATTGCGCTAGCAGAATCAAGTAATGCTGGTCTTCAAGCGCAGATTGATGCTCTACAAAACCAGGTTACCGCATTAAACAGTGAAATTCAGCAGGCTGCCGAATGGAAAAACCCAAATACATTAATACATTTGGCAGGTTATGCCGATGTAGGCTTTGTAAGCCCTGAAAAGGGTAATGACAGTTTTGTTGTAGGTACCTTTTCACCGATTTTTCATTTCCAATATCGTGATGTCGTTATGCTTGAATCAGAGCTTGAATTTGAAGTTGGGGAAGATGGTGAAACAGAGGTTAATCTAGACTATTTAACAATCGACTGGTTTGTAAGTGACTATGCAACCATTATTGCCGGTAAATTTCTAAGCCCTATAGGCCAATTTAGACAAAACTTACATCCATCCTGGATTAATAAGCTGCCTTCTGCACCACCAGGTTTTGGGCATGATGGTGCTGCACCAATATCAGATCTTGGTTTGCAGGTAAGAGGGGGGTTCCCCATTGGTGGAATACGCACAAATTATGCAGTGTATGCTTCAAATGGCCCAGAGCTTAATTCAGAAACAGAAGACGAGGCCGAATTTGAACTAGAAGGTGTTCGAGCAGAAGGTATTGGTGCAGATCGAGATGGTGATAAAACATTTGGTGGTCGTTTTGCAATACTTCCTATCTCGTCATTAGAAATAGGTTTGTCGTTTGCGACGGGTAAGGCAACGGTTACGGAACTTGAAAATGAGGTTGAACCACCGACAGCAGGTTTGGAATCAGGTTTCATTGATGGTGAAATAGCGCGTGAATATGATGTTATAGGTGCAGACTTTGTCTGGTTTACCGGTAACCTCAGTATTCGTGGTGAATACGTTAAAACTGAGATTGGTGAAGCTGTAACAGGTGTCACTACCAGCGAAGGTGCAATATGGGAATCACTGTACACACAACTTGCTTATCGCTTACCTGATACAAAATGGGAGGGGGTTATTCGTTACGCTGATTTTGATTCACCGCTTAATCGTCAAGATGTAACACAAACCATGTTGGGTATAAATTATCTCGTATCTAATAACTTTATTGCAAAACTAGCGTATGAAATAAATAACGGTGTAACCGGCTCGCCTGCAGATGATAATCGTTTGCTACTGCAATTGGCTTATGGTTTTTAGGAAATATCATGAAAGAAATATATAACAAATTTTTTAATCAGGTGTTTAAGTTAAGTGGTTTTTTTATGTTGTTGACCACCGGTTATAGTTTACCAATAATTGCAGCGGATTATCCGCAAGCTGGAAACTTTTCTAATGGGTCTAAAATATGGGCAGAAAATTGTAATCGATGCCATAACATGCGTGGGCCTAAAGAGTTAAAAGATGACCAATGGATATCGACCTCTTTTCATATGCGAATACGCGCAGGCTTAACAGGGCAGGAAACAAGAGATATTATTACGTTCTTGCAAGCGTCCAATACGAAAACCGTTGCCCCTGGTTCAACGCTAGTTTCTGCTGTTATCGGTAAAGGGGTTACAGGAATGGAAATATATGAAAAAACCTGTGTCGCCTGTCATGGTAATAATGGTAAAGGTACTTTACCTGGAGCACCTGACTTTACTGACAGCGAAGGCGTTTTATCAAAAACAGATGGAGTACTTATTGATCATATAACAAATGGTTTTCAGAGCGCTGGCTCTCCCATGGCTATGCCACCGAGAGGAGGAAATATAAATTTAAATGAAACAGATATTTTAGTCGTACTTAAATATATACGAGAGGCATTTGGGAAGTAAATTTAAGGGTGTCAAAATACCTCTACGTAAAACAAATCTTTAACAAAGGAGATTAATCATGTTTGAACATAATGGTATGATGTTTTTTGGTGGAGGCTTAATGTGGATATTTTGGATTGTATTAATTGTAGGTATTATTTTTATCGTAAAAAAATTGAGCACCACCGATAAAAAATCAAAATATCAGGATATTAAAAAACCATTTGAAATACTAAAAGAACGTTATGCACGTGGTGAAATCGATAAATCTGAATTTGAACAGAAACGTAATGATCTAAAAAGTTAAAGCAGGCCGGTATGTATATTCTGAATTCGTATAATAAGTACGAGGTGACTACTTATGTTTTTTTATGTACAGGGCCCCAATAATCATGACCAGATGCCACTGAAAAATCTTTTTGATCGACGCTTTGTGAATAAAGCGGAAGCGATTGATCCAGAAAAAAATCATAAATTTTCAGAAAAACGTAAGCAGTTATTAGCTGAAAATTATGTAAACAAAGCAGTGGATAAATTACCAGAGGATGGGCCTGAGCTTTTTGCAAGACAGATTATGACCACACCTGTGATGACATTGACACCTAAAATGTCAGTTGAACAGGCATTAACGTATTTTCAGGCAACTCAGCTTCGTCATCTGCCGGTTATTTCTTCTAACGAGAAAGTCATAGGCATAATTTCAGACCGGGATATTTTGCACTACATGACAGAGTTATATGGCAATTACCAGAGTAATCTAACAGCACATAAGATAAGCGATAAAGTTGAGCATTTAATGCAATCCCCCGTGTTGACTGCTAGCCAGCAGACAGATGTGCGTTACATAGCGCGTTTGTTTATTGAGCGACGTGTAGGGGCTATGCCCATTGTTACGGATGGAAAATTAAAAGGA
>UOFF01000018.1_pt1 | contig 12798 bp, 14 predicted proteins | sample 1990091 | NCBI WGS metagenome assembly UOFF01 (sample SAMEA4728526, study PRJEB27164) | hydrothermal vent metagenome | biome: marine basaltic hydrothermal vent biome; feature: marine hydrothermal vent; material: mineral | place: Pacific Ocean | collected 2011-06-14/2011-07-23 | depth 1741 m | reverse complement strand
GTTATAAACAGCATGCTGAGTATATTTACGAATTTCCGCAGCATTATTGAGTGATTCGTGCTCAATAGTATTTTGGTGATTTGTGAGTACGATAGCATGAATGTTAAGTTGCTGTTGTTGTGCTGCATTGACGGCGAGTAATGACTGGTTTATAGCCCCGAGCTTATCTTTTACTACTAGTACTATGGGTAATTTAAGTGCTATTGCGAGATCTGCATTTAACGCATGTTCACAGATAGGTGAATAAATGCCGCCTGCACCCTCAACTATCAAAAACCCCCCCTCTTTTTCTTCATAGCGACAAGCGTTGACCAGGTTTGACAGTGTTAGTGAATTGTTCAATGCGCTAGTGAGTATTTTAGCCTGAGTCATTGTTGCTTTTGTCGCGGCAATGTGTGGGGATACCGCTGGTTGATAACGATAGGGGCATACTTCATCTAACGATAATTCAGCTTTCGATGCGCTGAGTAATAATTGTGCATCATGGGGTTGAAGAATTCCATTAACTAACGTGCAACCGGTTTCAATAGGTTTGCGTGGAATGACTTTGATGCCGTGCTTATTTAATGTGTTCGCAATTTGACAGCCAATGTAGGTTTTGCCTACATTGGTGTCGCTGCCGGTTATGAAAATGCCATGCATATGCTTGAATTTAAGTGCTATTTATTGGATTTTGATCTATGAATGAGTCAATCTCTGGAAGGCTTCCTGGTATTTTTCTGCGGTTTGTCTGACAATTTCATTGGGTAACTCAGGGCCAGGTGCGGTTTTATCCCAATTAAGTGTTTCTAGATAGTCTCTTACAAATTGTTTATCAAAGCTGGCCGGGCTACTTCCGGGTTGGTATTGGTCAGCTGGCCAAAAGCGAGATGAGTCTGGTGTGAGTACTTCATCAATTAACACTAATTGGTTGTTTTCATCAACGCCAAATTCAAACTTAGTGTCGGCAATAATAATGCCGCGTGCCAGTGCGTATTTTGCAGCCTCTTTGTAAAGGCGTAAGCTAACGTCTTTGACTTGTTGAGCCAGTGGGTTGCCTAACAGTTTTTCTGTGGCAGCAAAACTTATGTTTTCATCATGGTCGCCAACATCTGCTTTGCTTGAAGGGGTGTAAATAGGTTCGGGTAATTTATCAGCCATTTGTAAGCCCTGAGGTAAGCCAATGCCGCAAATTGCACCGGTTTGCTGGTAGTCTTTCCAGCCAGAACCAATAATATAGCCGCGTACAATAGCCTCTACCGGTAATGCTTTTAATTTTTTAACCACCATTGCATGGCGCGCAACAGATGTTCTCTCCTGTTCATCAGTGATGACGTCTGAGAGCGGTATATCTGTAAGATGGTTAGGGATAATGTGTTGCAACTTATTTAGCCAAAAGCGGGTAACATCATTCAATATAACGCCTTTTTCAGGTATTGAAGTGGGCATGATGACGTCAAAGGCAGATATGCGGTCACTGGTGATGATTAGCATGTGTTGTTCGTCGATATCATAGATATCGCGGACTTTGCCTTTATGGCGCAATTTTAGGTTACTGATGTGGCTAGTGTGCAGGCTCATTGTCTGGTGTAGGCTAGTAGGTGTATGGGGCGCCTATTTTACTCGAATATGTGCTTTCTCGCGAGTGTAATAATGCCTGTGTCTGATGTGCCCACGCTATGTCGCTTTTACAAACAGGCACCTCAATTCACGTCGCAATATTTTACCCACATTTGTTTTGGGAATGTCGGTAACAAATTCTACGTGCTTCGGTATTTTGTAACGTGTTAGGCTAAGCTTGCAGTGGGCTTGAATGTCATTTTTGGTTAAATTTGGGTTTTTACTCACGATAACCGCCATAACCGTTTCACCGGAAGCCTCGTTGGGTATGCCAATTACACCCACTTCTAATACGTCTTCATGGCTGGAAATAGCGGCTTCTACCTCATTAGGAAAAACATTAAAGCCGGAAACAATGATCATGTCTTTTTTGCGATCAACTAATTGAAAGAAGCCTTGTCCGTCCATAAATCCAATGTCACCGCTGTGAAACCAACCTTGATTATCAAACACCATTGCTGTTTCATCTGGGCGATTATAATAACCTTGAGTGACTTGTGGGCCTTTAATGCAAATTTCACCATTTTCGCCCATGGGTAAAAGTTTGTTGTTATCGTCCATAATGCAAATATTGGTTGAGGGGAGGGGGAGGCCAATTTTTTCATTATAGGCGTCAAGTGACATGGGGTTAATACAGGCAGCAGGTGACGTTTCGGTTAAGCCATAGGCTTCGATTAATGTGGTGCCAGTAATGGTTTTCCATTTTTCTGCTACTGTGCGTTGAACCGCCATGCCCCCGCCGAGAGATAATTTAAAATGAGAAAAATCTAAATCTGAAAATCCGGGGGTGTTCATCAATCCATTGAATAAGGTATTTACCCCGGTGAGTGCTGTAAATTTTACACCGTTTAACTCTTTGACGAAGTTTTTCATATCACGGGGGTTGGTGATTAGGTGGTTGAGACCACCCATTTTCATAAAAAATAAGCAGTTCGCGAGTAAAGAAAAAATATGGTAAAGCGGTAACGCAGTGATGACGTGTTCATGGCCTTTTTTTATAGAGGGCTCAATCCATGCGGTTACCTGTTCAAGATTTGCAACCATATTGGCATGTGTGAGAATGGCGCCTTTTGCTACGCCAGTTGTGCCACCCGTATATTGTAGAAAGGCATAATCCTGAGGGTTTAGTTTTGGACGAGCATATTGTTGTGCATCACCTTGCATTAGGCAATATTTGAAATCATAACTGTTAGGTAGAGAGTAAGTGGGTACCATTTTTTTAATATGCTTAACCACTAAATTAATAATATTGGATTTTGGAAAGGAGAGCATGTCCCCCATACGCGTCACAATAATATTTTCTATGGCAGTCTCTTTTACAATAGCTTGTAGTGTTGAGGCAAAGTTTTCTAGCACAATAATAGTGGTTGCACCTGAGTCGCATAATTGATGTTTTAATTCTTTAGCCGTATATAGAGGGTTGGTGTTAACTACGGTTAAGCCGGCGCGCAATGCAGCAAAGATCGCAACGGGATTTTGCAACAAGTTCGGCATCATAATGGCTATTCTATCGCCTTTATTCATGGCTAATTGATTTTGAAAAAATGCGGCTAATTTTTGGCTGGCATTATTGATCTCTTGGTAGCTGAGAGATTTGCCGTAATTGCAAAAGCAAGGGCGTTCGGCATGTTGCGAGAAGGCTTGTTCTAATATATCAATTAATGAAATGTTGGCATCAAGATTTATCTCGTGTGAAATGTTGTCAGGATAGCTGGAATACCATGAATGGGTCATCAAATTCTCCTATGTCTTATTTCTATTTACATTAATATTTTAGTTGAGTAAAGGCAAATCGCATAGGAAAAACTCCTTATTTTCAAAGTAAAATAGATTTTTGTTGCCTGTTCCAAACCGGTTGTTTTTTCATAACAGAGTGAAATAAGTTAGAATTAAGCCAAAAATTTAACCAGTTATGTAGTTTGGGATAAGGAGATGCTGCAAACCAAGTGGAATCAACTGATGCAAATTGTCGAATGAAAGGGAATAAGGCGGTGTCTGCTAATGAAATTGAATCACTTATTAAAAAGTTATTTTGTGTTAAACAGTGCTCAAGTTGTTTTAAAAAGGTTTCCCCGCGTGCGCGATAAACGAGTGCCGGATAGTCGGGAAAACGATCTGCATATTTATAATGGTCTAAATGAATTTTAAACTGCGAATCATTGTGTTCAATAAGTGTGTTTATGGTGTTGTTGCGTGAAGCTTGTAGCCATTTCTCTGGATCATTTCTGTTTAAGGCCCAGTGCATAATTTCCATACTTTCATCAATAATAGTTTTAGTATTGCAAATTAAAACTGGCACTGTGGCTTTAGGCGAAGCGATTAGCATGGCCTCAGGTTTATTTTTTAAACTCACCTCTCTTAGCACTACGTGCTGCTGACTAATACGTAAGGCTAAGCGAGCACGAATGGCATAAGGGCAGCGTCTAAAGCTATATAGAATAGGCAGCGGCGTTAATAGTGGGCTAATAATTCAGTTCGCTGCAAGGCGCGCTTGACTCACCAAAATGTCGTTCAAGATATTCAATGATCTCAGTGGATTCATACATCCAAACAACTACGCCCTTGTTTTCAATTTTTAAGCAGGGTACTTTTATTTGACCACCACCGGCTAATAATTCTGCGCGGGCAGGATTTTTGGTTGCATCACGGGTATGAATGTGAAGCCCGAGCCGAGTGAATGCACGACGTGTTTTAAGGCAAAAAGGGCACGCATAAAATTGATATAAGGTTAATGTGCGAGTGGCGTTGTTAACACAGTTTTGTTCTTCACTGGAGCGAATTTGTTTTTTAATTGGGATAAATTTGCTAATCAGAATAACCAAGTAGCCTAACCCATTGCGGAGTATTTTTAATAACATTTGTCTAACACATATAAAGTAAAAGTAAGGTGCCAGTGTAGCGTAGATTACAGGCTAGGTATAGCCATAGTTATAAATCAAGCAGACCTTAATTTCGGCGTTAAATTTCTTAATAATCAATAGGTTATTGGCTAAGTGGATGCTCAGATGCTCTCTTTGAATGAGTGGACTATATCGCAACAAATGCGCTTACTTGTTGCGATATTTCTCGTTTAAGTTTTAATAATTCGTTCGGGTGGTAGGGTGATGAGTCTTGTTGTCCCCATACTGGATTAGGCCAACAAAAATCATTTACATAGCGCCCGATGATATGAATATGCAGTTGCGGGACAATATTGCCAATGGTGGCAATATTGAGTTTGTCAGTATTGAAATGGTGATCAATAAAGTATGCTATTTGATTTATGTTGCTTTGAACTTGCTGCTGTTGACTTGGCTCGAGTTTAAATATTTCGACGCATTGTGTGTTAGGTACCATAATGAACCAGGGGACAAGGGCGTTTTTATGGAGTAATACGGTATTGTCGTTGATGAAACCTAGGTGATAACAGTCGGCGTGTAATTGTGGGTGTAATTCAAATGGCATTAAGTGTCACCCTTCATAGCGTAATCGAGTTGTACTATTTGCAGTGTGGTATCCTTTTGCCAATGTTCGCTCTCACTCAATAGACCAAAACTTACCATAATATGAATACCTTCTATATCGGCATATTCCATGAGATTTTTACGTAACTCTTCAAATACTTGACGGTCAACCTGAATCTGAGTGTTAAGTTGTTGTTGATGGAAATGGATTAACCCTAGCTCGTGCTGATCGGGTTTAATTAAGGGGTAGTTGGGAGCGCTATCGACCTGAATAAAATTGATGGAAATAGGGGTGTCTTTATGGTGTAAAAATGGCTGATTTACAACATGGCCTTTAATGCCTAGAGAGCGCCCTGTAAGAGGGTTGTTATGTACTATTGCTTGTTGCAATGAATAAAGGTGATTCCAATTATTTATGGGAAAACTAAGTGTGACAATTTTGGCCATTGTGGTGCTTTGTAGTTGAACATAAGCAATGAGTTTAAAGCAGTTAATGTGGCGTTTAAAGTATTGTGTAGAATTTTATGTATCTTATTAAAGTTGTGAAAGCATTGGTTAAGTAGGTATTGTGGGATGAAGCATCCTGTTATATGCTTGCTGGCGGAAAATGTTAGTAAATGCTTAAATACTATAATACATCGTCACCGATGGATGCTGACGTGCGAAACGAAATTTTAGGAAAATAATTGTTTAAACTCGTAGAATCCAGGGTTAAAGCGCTTTTAGCTCATAAAGAAAGTGGGTTAATAAGTGGTCGCCAAATTGGAGTAGAAAAAGAGTGCTTAAGAGTTTCTCCCGAAGGCGGTATTTCTCCGTTGGCACATCCTGCTGCTTTGGGTTCTGCATTAACTAATCCCTATATAACAACTGATTATTCTGAAGCCTTATTAGAATTCATTACGCCTCCTTTTGAGCATATAGAATCAGTTCTTGATTTTTTGCGTGATTCACAAACCTACGTTTATAAAAAATTACCGCAAGACGAAATGCTCTGGGCAACTAGTATGCCCTGTGTCATGGCCTGTGAAAGTGATATTCCTATTGCCAATTATGGGGCATCAAATGCTGGGCAAATGAAAAGTATTTATCGACACGGTTTGGGGCATCGCTACGGGCGAGCGATGCAAGTGATCGCGGGAGTGCATTTTAACTATTCGCTACCGGAAAGCTTTTGGCCTATTTATAAAAATTTGCTTGGCGAAACACAGCTAAATTTAAAAGATTTTCAATCAGCGCAATATTTTTCGTTAATTCGTAATTTGCAGCGTTACGGCTGGTTAATTCCTTATTTATTCGGCGCATCTCCCGCGGTATGTAAATCATTTTTGGGAAATGTCAGCACGAATTTAAAGAGCTTTGATGACTATACCTATTATGGGCCTTATGCTACATCTTTACGTATGGGTGATATCGGATACCAAAATAATAAAGAAAATGAAACAGGGGTAAAAGCGTGTTATAAAAATGTAGACACGTATGTAGACTCATTACAAAGTGCAATTTCAACCCCATTTGCTGAATATGAAAAAATAGGGATAAAGAAAGATGGAAAATATCAGCAATTAAATACCAATATATTACAAATCGAAAATGAATATTACAGCACCGTTAGACCTAAGCAAATTGTACAGGGCAATGAAAAGCCGACCATTGCGTTACAAAAACGCGGAGTCCGTTATATAGAATTACGTTCGTTAGATGTTAATGCCTTCGACCCTTTAGGCATAAACGAAACCCAGCTACGCTTTGTTGAAATATTTATGTTATTTTGTTTATTAACAGAAAGTCAAAATTTTTGCTCGAATGAAGAGGGTGAGATTGATCGAAACGAATTACTTGTGGCGCATAATGGCCGTGATCCAGCACTTAAACTCATGCGTGATGGCGTTGAATGTAAATTAAAAGATTGGGCCGATGATTTATTAAAGGGTATGCAATCGGTGGCCGAATTACTCGATCAGCATAAAGAAAAGACCCCCTATCAGGATGCATTGCAATTACAACGTAATAAAGTCCTGGACCCAGATTTAACGCCTTCTGCACGAATGATCAATGAGATGCGGGAAACTAAAGAAACATTTTATGATTTTGCTGAACGGATGTCGCAAAAACATAATCAGTATTTTACTAATCTTAATTTATCTGCAGAGCGTAATCAGTTTTTTGATAAGGCGGTTGTGGAGTCAATAAAAAAACAACAGCAAATTGAAGCCTTAGATGATATGAGCTTTGATGATTATTTACAGGCTTATTTTGAGCAATAATTAGATTGATTTGTCGGTTTTTTAATCATTTTTGCCTGGAAATTTCGGGTTAAATTTTTAATTAAATCGATTAGAATTAATTTATCTCGATAGTTTAAAAAATCACCAATTTCAGTTTTTTTCCTTTTGAATTGATACTCAAGCGTGGGATATTGTAATTTCCTTTGTTATCGATATGAAATTTAGACCAATAGCGCTGGTATTCAATATGTTTGTCAGCGGTGTGTTCGCCTGATTCAATAATAATAGTGTCAGAGGTAAAATAAAGCACTTCGCAGCGAGTGTAATGTTTGTAAACCAGGTAAAGACAAAGGGAGACAAATAAGACTTCTATGCCGGAAAATGGCATCACTAAAAATAGCCCGTGATAAAATGCAATCGCTGAAATAATAAATGAAACTAGAGAATATATTTTTATAAAACGTATGTTATCTTGCCAGCTAATTGGCCTATTAGGTTCTATTAATATATGACCGGTAAATCCGTCGGTATTTAGCATGGGAGTAATCATGTTTATTATTCAATCTTGTGCTATCGTAATCACTTAGCCGAGTTATCGTTATCTGTTATAGGTTGTTGTAAGCAGAGTCGATGTGTTAATTTTAGATTGATTAAGGGGGCTTATCCATAATGAGAAAAAAATATACCTTGTTAAATGCATTTACCCAAGTTTGTTTTCATGGGGCTCAAATAGCGGTTTTTAGTCAAGCAGATGATTTAAGTCAACAACAAATGTTGAGCTTGGCTAAGGAACTTAACCTTACCGAAACCGTGTTTATATCTCAATCAAATTTATCTGATTGTAGCGCCAAATTGCAAATTTTTACACCACGAGGCCCCAGCGGCTTTGCTGGGCATGCGCTGGTTGCCGCATGTTATGTATTAGCCGATGTGGATTTGATTCAAGGATCTAATGCCCGAGTGGAGTTGAATGATCAGTCATTAGATATTGTGCTTAGTCTCAAAAATCAAAAGGTGCAAATTAATATCCCAGTTAATGATAAATATGATGAGTATGTTCCTTCAAATCATGAGTTGTCTCAAATTATTGGTATTAATGAGTGCGATATTGGTTATCAAACCTATAAATCAATGATTGTGGGTTGTCCTGAAACATGTTTAATGATTCCGGTGAAAAGTAATGCAGTGCTAAGAGCTGCTCAATTTCATGAAAATAAATGGCAGCTTTCATTTGTAGCCTCATTGGCAAAGCATATTTTATTATTCAGCGGCGATCACAACTATGAAAATATAAATTTTACTGCTCGACTTATTGGTAAAGGCATTGCGTTAAATGAAGACCCACCCATTGGAGCCGTTGCCCCCGCTTTTGGTTTGTATTTGGCGCATAACATTAATGATTACCATCGTTCGTGTTTAATTCAGCGTGGTGATGAAAATTCGCGCATTAGTATTATGGAAGTGAATGTTGATAAAAATGGTCCAATTGTGGCCGGGCTCCAATTGGGTGGTCATGTCGTTAAAATGGCAGAAGGTTATTTTGATCTGCCTGGATAAAATTTTGGCTGAGAGGCTCATGAGTGATAGTCGTCAATGTCGAATAAATTTGAAAAGCATATTAAGCTTGAGCATGAACAAACAGCACTTGAGTGTCTGAGTGAAAAGATTGCATTAAGTAAACAACAATTAAAAAAACTCATGCAAAATGGAGCAGTGTGGTTAGAGAATGATATTGGCATTCATCGTGTGCGGCGTGCAAGAAAGAAATTACAATTAAATAATCAACTACATGTTTATTACGATGCAAAAATTCAAGCAACAGAGCCACCGGAGGCGAAATTAATTTCAGATGAGGGTGATTATTCTATTTGGAACAAGCCCTCGGGAATGTATTCTCAGGGAACTAAGTGGGGAGATCATTGCACAATAAATCGATGGGCAGAGCAGCATTTATTGCCTCAACGTCCCGCATTTATTGTGCATCGTTTAGATAAGGCTGCGAATGGTTTAATTATTATTGCGCATAAAAAAAATGTGGCCGAAAAATTTTCGCGCTTGTTTGAGTGCAGGGAAATTTATAAAAAATACCGTGTTCAGGTTGAAGGTGTTTTCAAACATATCACCCTACCTTATGAGATAAATGCGATGCTTGATGATAAGCAAGCCATCTCTGAAATAATTTCATTAACCCGAAATGAAGCTTCACAACAGACACTTGTTGATATCACCATTAAAACCGGTAGGAAACATCAAATACGCAGGCACTTATCGGAGATGGGGTACCCTATTGTCGGTGATCGACTTTATCATGCTAAAAACATTCACGTTGATCTTCAATTAAGCTCGGTGAGTTTAGATTTTAAATGCCCTGTAACGGGTGTTGCTCGGCATTATGAATTGGTGGGTGCGGCGTGATACTCGTTTATGGAGATGGGGCTTTCACAGTCTCTAAAGTCCCATCTCCAGTTTTATACTGATTGTTTAATTTGGATAATCTGATGTCAAAATATACCGCCACGATCAAATGGTCTCGAAAAAAAAATGAGCCATATACTGATAATAAATACAGTCGTGCCCATAATTGGATTTTTGATGGCGGTTTAGTGGTGCCAGCATCTTCTTCACCTCATGTGGTGCCATTACCTTATTCTATCGAAGAAAATATTGATCCAGAGGAAGCCTTTATTGCCTCGCTATCCAGCTGTCATATGCTTTTTTTCTTGTCTATTATAGCCAAAAAAAAATACATAGTTGATACGTATCAAGACAAAGCCTCGGGTATTATGAAAAAGAATAATAAGGGTATGCTTTACATGGGGCAGGTGACACTAAAGCCTGAAGTTCAATTTCTTGAAGGCAATAAGCCTTCGGTAAAAGAATTCAAAAAAATACATTATGAGGCGCACACACAGTGCTTTATTGCAAACTCGGTTAAGACGGATGTGTTAATTGAAATTATGTCATTTTAACTTGTTGTTGAGTGAAATATTAGCACTAAAAAATAAAGTAAATGAAATAGTTATAGTGTATCTCGTTCCCACGCTTTGAGTCACTGCCATTAAATTAAACACTAACGACTTGACTCTCTAATTCCCACGGCCCTCCGTTGGGAATTCATACCCCACATAATCCATTTCATTTGAACCGTTTAACGACAATCCGCCAGATATGGTTGCGTTCCAACGCAAAGCATTGGAACGAGAAATAACTCACATTCCTTAACTTAATGGCAGTGACGGAGGACCGTGGGAACTAGAGAAATAGAGGCGCCCCGGGGTGATGTTAAATTTACTGAGCTGTTTAGATTTAAGGTGGGAATTGTTACGGTGATAGGTGCTTGCGAGTTGATTGGCTTTGGTTACTCTTTAGTGCTATAAGATATGAACTCAATCGATAATTATTTAGCTCACCTCTAAAATATATCCAAAGCGTTATGAATTTAGGTGTTAAATGGTTACTTTATTTTTTCTTGATGAGGTGAAACGACAATTAATAGTCCGCTATTGAGAAGCGTTTCAACCGAGTCAGGGAGAAAATAAGGTGAAAATACCACCTAAATTCTTCATGTTTTGGGTATCGTTACTTATTTCTAAAAAGGAAGAAAGATAATGTCACAAAACCCCTATCAAGCTCCTAATGCTAATATCTCAAATAATGACTCTCAACATGTGTATGCTGGTTTTTGGATAAGGTTTGTGGCGTCATTGATTGATACCTTGTTTTTAGTGGTTATTATGTCCACCGCGTTATTTGCGATTTATGGCGAGGCTTACTTTACGGCTGAAAGGACAGGTTCATTTGGAATATGGGATATGTTTTTTTCTTATATAATGCCCATTATTATTGTCATTGTATTTTGGGTTTATCGTTCAGGTACGCCAGGAAAATTGATATTAGGAATTAAAATTGTCGATCAAAAAACCGGCGGCAAGCTGACCGTGGGGCAAAGTATCTTACGTTATATTGGTTATTACATTTCCATTTTGCCGCTTATGTTGGGTTTTTTGTGGGTAGCATTTGATAAGAAAAAGCAAGGCTGGCATGATAAAATCTCAGGGACAGTTTGTATTAAAAGTTAGTTGTTATTGGTTTGTATATGGAGTGCATACGTATCTGGCCAACTGCCTTAATAAGGCTCAAATAAAACGCTTATGTAGGGTATGTGTTCCCACGGATGACCATGAAAACTTGAAAATGAAGTCGCTTCTCAGCTTAATTTAAAGGAAGCTTCACTCATTGCTGGCGTGCTATAGACGTGTACTTATTTGTCCCATTTCTTAAAGCGTTTCATACAGTAAGTTCTAAGTGAATCGTAGTCTGGAAAATATAATTCAAAGCCCTCTTCTGAGGGGGCGTCAAATTCACAATAATCATTGGTATGGTCTCGACAAATGGTTGGGCGGTGATCGTAAATGCCGCAGTCGCCGTTTATTTGCAAGTGCAAGCACTTACTTTCAATGAGCAGGGTCCAACCATCTTCGTCTTTATAGATGCGAATATTTTCATGTGAAATTTGCCACAGTAAATGTTCGAATTCTAATTTGGAGCGAGGGGTGTCTATATGCTGGGTAATATAGGTGCAGCAAATTGAGCCCGTACAAAAGTTACATTTATTATCAGGCGTTATTTCAACCTCAGGTTTAATCGGAAAAGTAGCAGACATGAAACTTAAATGCCAAGCTCACTTAATTTGCCTTTGCGTTTAACCAAGTAGGTTCCATCGGTTTGGCGTTTGGAGAATAATTTGAGGCTTTGACGAAGGTTTTCGTTGGCTTTCTTTTCAGGTGTGATGCTTAAATTTAAATCGTATGCTTTTTTATTGTTAATTTTAGCCTTACCATTTAATAATAAATCACCATTTTTACTGGATATTTTAGCAATTAATTGTTCATTGTCGTCGGGTGCAAGGTCTAAATTAACCAGGCCTAAGTCAACTGTATCTATTATAGTGACTTTGGCATTTCGCCATTTAATTTGAGCCGTAATCTCGGGTATACCTTCCGGGTTAGGGCTAAAAGATTCTACGTTAATATTGAAGGTGCCGCTTAATTCGCCCATAGGAAGTTTTAATAGTTCCTGTGCTGTGGCCGCATCAATGGTTGCCCGCACATCAGATGCGCTAAATGAGCCAAAAGCTGAGTAGCTGATATTCCCAACTATATTTTGATTTTTAATGCTGCCTTTTACTTCACCGCTTAAGCTTGCGAGTAATAGCATGGCAGGATTAATCGACCATGATAAATCATTGATATGGGGTTGGCCCTTTACGATGGCTTTTTCAGCGCCGCCATTCCATAGGCTTCCATGAACGCCATAAAGCTGTATGGGTAATTTAGTGCTTTGTTCAGCCAAAGAAATAACTTTAGCGGCGGGCACATTGCCAAGGGTAAAGAATAAATAGGAGACAGCCGCAATAATGATGTAGTAACGTTTTTTCATGTTAGTTTTTTAATCTAATAATATTTCAGTTTATGGCTTGAGGCGCTCAAGTGTAATAGATGCGTTAACCGCACCTTTTATTTTTGAAGTTT
>UOFF01000379.1_pt1 | contig 12953 bp, 9 predicted proteins | sample 1990091 | NCBI WGS metagenome assembly UOFF01 (sample SAMEA4728526, study PRJEB27164) | hydrothermal vent metagenome | biome: marine basaltic hydrothermal vent biome; feature: marine hydrothermal vent; material: mineral | place: Pacific Ocean | collected 2011-06-14/2011-07-23 | depth 1741 m | reverse complement strand
TAGCCCACCTTCGGCACACGACGTGCCGAATAAAGAGCTTGCTGCGAGCTCTTTTGTTTCAGTACTTTGGAACATTAAAAAATCGTAATGGTTTATGCAGTTTATAGAGAGGTGTCTGAGTGGTTGACTAAAATTGCCCGGAGCAATTTTGAACATAATCGATGCTTCTCCGATTATGGCCGCGAAGCGGTGAGGCACACGACGTGCCGAATAAAGAGCTTGCTGCGAGCTCTTTTGTTTCAGTACTTTGGAACATTAAAAAATCGTAATGGTTTATGCAGTTTATAGAGAGGTGTCTGAGTGGTTGAAAGAGCTCGCCTGGAAAGCGTGTATACCTAACGGTATCGTGGGTTCGAATCCCATCCTCTCTGCCAAATAAAAAAGGCCCACCTAATCGGTGGGCCTTTTTTATTTGGCAGAGAGGATGCACATGATGAGAACCCGTTTCGAAAAAAGCGCAGGATAGCGATTTTTCGACACGATGCTTCAACGCGCCCCAAAGGGGTGATGCACACGGACGTGCATCATCAATCCCTCGTAAAGTTCAGAGTGACGCCCAATAGACCCACCCATGTCAATTGGGCCTTTTTTATTTGGCAGAGAGGATGCACATGATGAGAACCCGTTTCGAAAAAAGCGCAGGATAGCGATTTTTCGACACGATGCTTCAACGCGCCCCAAAGGGGTGATGCACACGGACGTGCATCATCAATCCCTCGTAACGTTCAGAGTGACGCCCAATAGACCCACCCATGTCAATTTAGCCTTTTTTATTTAAAACCATCATTTTCGTACAAAATATTTCATATGGTGCCGAAATGCTCCCCTTTCCACTGGTGCAAGTATTTCATTAATTAAGGCATTTTCAGATTTAATAAACTTTGCATGCAATCGAGTTGTTTTCCAAGGGGAAATATAAAGTGTTTTTGGTGACTCACTACTTCCCACTATTGAGATACTTTCCATTCCCAGAGAGTCGTTCCAACTTTCACGCGCGTTAAGTGTGGTTGAACTTAATAATATTAACACTAATAAAGTAAATATGATTTTCATTATAACTCATTCAATTCAATAATTTTATTGCAAATTTTTGGGTAATTTTTTCAACTGTTGCAGGCTTTTATTCGACCAAACAGTATATTTATCAGGCTTTACATATGACAAATTAAGTTTATGAAACTCAATCGCTTTACGTTCATAAGGTGTCGCTTTTTGTTTTAATAAGGCATTATATTTTTTTAATTTTTTTTCATTCAATTTTTTAGGACGTTCTGAACGATAAATTGCCAATGCTAAATCATAATATATTTGAGCAATGCGATAAGTCGAAGCAGTAAGTGAATCTGCAATATTATAAGACGCAGCACGATCATAAAACCCAATAACTTTATTCATCATATTACGTTTTAATTGTAATTTTTTATCCAGAGGAAACGTTAGTTCAATTTTACGATAATGCTCAAAAGCCGATTCTGCCAATGCGAAGCTTGCATTGGCAGCCAAATAACGTGTTCTTTCTGTCCTTTGACGTTCGCCTTTAGCATCTGCATTAATCAATTTTGTACGCCACTGCCCAGCTTCATTATACTTTTCATTGCGCTCATAAAGTTCGATTAAACGTTGACGTGCTTCTACTGATTGCGTTAAAGGTAATGAGAAGCGCTTAATAAATGCCATATAAATCATTACTGCCTGTTTATCATCGCCTGCTTGTTCAGATAAATCAGCGGCCAGCCATAGTGCCTCTTCTTGAGCATTAATATTCTCTGGAAAAAAAGAAATTTTAACAAACTCTAATGACGCCTTACTTGCATCTCCCAACTCAAGATAAACCAATGCCAACTGCTTTATTACTTCTTTTATTAAAACATGCTCAGGATATTCAACACGAATTTTTTCCAGTGCTATTGCCGCTTGAGCCCAATCACGGGAAAGCATGAAAGCTAATGCTGCCTCATAAGCAACAGGTTCTACAGAAACATTGCTATTTATTATTGTTTGCTGTTCATTGTTTTTAGTTTTTGCTTTTTGTTTAGTAATTTTTTTTAAATCTTTCTCAGCACGAGCTAAAATATAGTTAGATTCTTTATGTTTAGGAAATTGTTTCGCAAAACGCAATGCCCTACCAACACCATATTTATGCCATTGTTGCTTTACGAACCCTGTTAATTTTTGCTCCTTTTTAGTGTGCATCAATAATGCGCTATGACCCGCTTGTGCTGATTTTTCATAATTTGGATAATCATATGCAACATTTTCATATTCTATTGCAGCTAGGTCATATTGCATATTTTGGTTTAATATCTCTGCCAATTGAAATCGCATATTTGCAACTTTACTATCATTAGGAAATGACGTTAACCAAATACGATACCAACGCTGGGCTTCTCGATAATAAACACGCTGCAATGTTTTTTGAGCGAGTCGATGATAGTGTTTTGCCAAATGATATAAGTTAACATTCAAAGCTAATCGTTGACGGCTGGTTTTTTTTGGGCCATGTAACCCCCAATAAACATTATCAATCGCATATTGTTGCACAAAATATTTTTTAGCTGCTATCTCTAAATCAATTAATCCACTTTTCTTATAAAGTTCAATCACATTTAATAAGAAAATAGGCGACAACAAATGTGTTTTATTAAATGAAACAAATAAATGATAGGTTTTTACTGCATCTGCAAGATTATTATTATTTTGATAAAACTGGGCTAATGACAAAAATACTTGATCTTCAAATTCTCTTTTATTTCTTGAAAAATATCGATATGCGCTAATTACCCCTGATTGATACACAAAGCTTACATTTATCGCCTGCATCACCATTTCAATAAATTTTTTTTCTGATTCTGTCTTTGTTTTTAATTGTGAGCCATCATTTTGAATATGTAAATCAAGTAAATGCATAAATGAATTTACTGCACTCACATAATGCGTTTGCTTAAATTGGGCCCAGCCTTGCTTGTAAACCGCTTGTTCATAATAAGTTGATTTATCATCATGTTTTCTAAATGCAATAACAATCCGATATGAATTTTCTGCTTTTGCATATTGCTTTTTAGCATATAAAATTTCTGCTTTATGAAACTGAGCTTTATCATAAAATTCTGTTTTAGGATATTTTTTAATTAAACGATTAAAGCTATTATAAGCTTCATTTATTCGGCCACTGACTTCAAGAACTTTTGAAAACTGATAAATTAGTCGTTCATTATTTTCTAATGGATAACGTTTCACTAATGATTCAAATAATAAAACAATGTCAATCAATGGTATAGCCTGTAAATACTTACGCTTAAGCATTGCCATTTTTTTTAATCCATCACTGCGCATGCTTTTATTTGGTAGTGAATCAATGAGTAACATATAGCCACTATGCTCCTCAGCTGACACATTTTTCTGAGTAGCCTGCTTTATTTTATTTAAAACGATTGGTTCAGAATTGCTGGCTATCACGCAACGCGCGCTAAAAGCCACAACCAAAAATACTATCAATACAACAAACTTATTTTTTTTCATATACCACTATAACTTAAATTATCATACTAAAGCACGCTATTTATCTCCATGCTGATCAAATACAATTTATTGTCCTAAGTTAACTCGTTAAATATTTTAAAATTTCCCTCTGAACATGTGGTTGGTGTGATAAAAAAGTGAATAGGTGGCCCTGCCCTTCACTCTTTTTTATATGGCTAAGCACATTCTCAGATACTTGATACACTATTACGTAATCAACTGGTTAATTTAGGATTATATCAGTCAAGGATTTAAACGATCATAATTTTGTGCTAATGCAACCCTTGATTGAACCAGATAATTACCCAGCTTAGCTTTACGAATAGCCAGTAAATACAATGCTCGACTTTGCAAATTGGCCATGATTTTATCAATATTTTTTTGCGCCCTGAGTTTCAATCGACCGCTTTCAGTCATTAACTTTTCAGCAGTTTGTTGATTCAGATAATTCTGTTTTCGGTTTTTCTTTGCTGCTTTCTGATTATAACGATCCGCTATTTCTAATAAATCAGCTTTAATTTCAATAATTTTTTTAATCTTCTGGTTAAAATCATTCTTTAAATATTTTGCTTCACGAAAATCTTGTATCAAATTAAAAAACTGCTTATCACTTATAAGCTGTTTAATGTAACGCAAACTTTTAGAATCACTAGCATTTTCAACTGATATTAGCCAATCATTTTCTGATGTCACATCAAAATATTTTAGATCATTCGTTAATTGTCCTTGAGTAATCATTGAGATGCTATCAATCAAACCCATTAGTTCCTTTTCAAATGCATTAACAGCCTTTTGATAATAATTATTAGCCTTTTTAAATAAATCCATTTTTTCAAATGCATAAGGCACTGTGAGCATTGATTCTTGAACAGACATGTCACGCATATCTTTTTTTTGTAAGGCAAGCCAGGGAATAACTGCTTGATTATATTCTGCCAATCGAGAACTTGCCCACCCTGCTCCTAATAAAGCTAAATTTGAATAAGGGCCATTTAAGCTAACTTTTTCAAGATATTTTCTCGCTTGATCCGGTTTATTCTGGTTTAACAATAAATAACCTAATGATTGATTAACTTCATCATATAATGTTTTAGACTCTTCATTTATCAGTTGTGCCTCACCTATATTAGCAATGAGATTTAACCCTTCATTAGCCTTTCCAGTTTGTATTAATGCAATGCTCAAATTAAGTTGTGAATATAAATCCCAGTTCCCTATGCGATTTTTTTTATGTTCACGCAGGTATTCTACTGCTGCCTTATACTCCCCCAATGACATTAATGTTAAGCTATACAAATGCTGCATTTCAGCCTGAATATCTTTACGTATGGGGAAATTAATTTGACTCAATACATCAATTGTTTTTTCCGGTTCATCCAGGTCATAATAACTTTTACCCAGATAAAACCGCGCTTCATTTTTTAAGGTTTTCTTTTTTAAACTATCCAGTGCACTTCCAGAAGCACTGCCGCTATCATCAAGCACACCAATAATTTTCTTTAACACTTCACTGGCCTTAAGGCTTAAACCTTTGGCCAGGTATAATTTAGCTTTAATTAACTGTGTCGCTAATTCAAATTCGCCTAATGACTGCAATGTTTGCACTTTCATAATATGACTAATCAAATCAATACCAGGGTTTGTTTCCTTTAAGTAGGTAAAGTGTCTATATATAACAGAATCTATCTCACGGGTAGATTTGTCTAAACTTTTAATTGCTACCGTGGGTTGCTGAAACGGTTCTTTTAGTTGACCTTTAATAAGCGTTATTTCAATAGTACTGACAGAATTTATTTTATTTATTTGATATTCATTACCGGCTTGATAGGCTTTACCACTTCGATAAAACACGGTTAATTTATGTTTTCCTTCAGCTATTGCGCCTTTAAAAAGCAATTGCGCTCCGCCTTTCTTTAAAGCCATTTTTTCTTGTGTTTTATATATATGCCGGACTAACAATTTTCCATCGAGCAGTACTGTCATGATGTTTAAATCGAAATAATGATTGGCATGTTGCGTCAAATAAAGATTCAATGGTTTTTGGGCTTTCTCATGAAACAACAATATATCGCGTTCTAGCGATAAAGATTGTTGCTTTAACACCTGCAACGCCTGATGGTGGGCTTGTTTTGCGTTAACGCCTGCAACACTCAATATAAAGAGCAAACCACTGATTAATAAGAAAAACTGCATATTAAAAGCCCATTACGCTGGTTTACATCATTTTTTAGGTTAATTAGTTAATTTCTATGTGAATCTTATAGGATTACGGGGGTTAATTGGGAAAAAATTCACATATTACATCTATTTGGGTTGATTCATTTAAAAATCAACATATTAAAATCATTCAGTCCTTGCACTTAAAACATGCTAAAAAGCCACTACACAGACGACAAATGCTCATTTAAATAATTTTTGTAGCATTAAAGGGGTGAATCAAGAACTTGTACAGGCCTCCTTGTTTTAACTGATTTTTCTAGGTTTATTGAGTCGTCGTGCGTAAACAAACGCATAAGCCTCCTAGGCGGGTAGACTCAGATAATTCTATTTGCAACTGCAACAGCTCTGCTACGCGCTTAACAATAGATAGGCCTATGCCACTGCCCATTTCTGTATTTCCTTTTACTTTTCTAAAGCGTTGCAACACATCTAATCTCTGCTCTACAGGAATACCTGGCCCACTGTCATGCAGCTTAAGCTCTATTACATTTGCTTTTTTATGAAGTTCAAGCAAAATTTCACCGCCCACTGGCGTATAACTCACTGCATTACTTAATAAGTTGCGCAACATACTTTCCAATGGATACACATAACCCTGTATATACACCTGCTCATCACCCAACAAGCTTATGGTTTGGTTTTTATCGTTCGCCAATGGGTATATGGCAGTCACTTGATTAACACAGATTTCATGTAAATTAATTCGTGTTTGGGTCTGGGTAGCACGAATCGCATTTGGGTCCAAGCGAGCCAAACCTAACAACTGGTCTACTAGGTGACTCGCTCTATTAACGCCAAAATCAATTGCTTGTAACTCCTTCTTTCTATCTTCATCGTTATCGCTATTTTGTAAACATTGCACATGCACTTTTAACGCCGCCAAGGGTGTGCGTAACTCATGTGCTGCATCTGAAGTAAAATGCCGTTCTTTATCAAAAGACAGACGTAATGATACAAATAAACGATTTAATTCATCTACCAGCGGCTGAATTTCAGAAGGTGTTTGCTCAAAAGTTAGCGCATGTAAATGCTCGCTTTTTCGCCCGGCAATGTCATGAGCAATATGCTCTAACGGGCTCAAGCCTCGGCTCACAAAATACCACACTAGGCCTCCCATAATGGGCAACAGCAGAACAAATGGCCAGGTCATTTGCAAGATAATTTTATTGACCAAACTGGCCCTTACATCTTCACGCTCAGCGGTTATAACCTGATAATATTTATCTGCATCCCACAATGCATAGATACGCCAGTTTTGTTTTTTGAATGTAAGGTTTGAATAACCACTGTCTAATTCACTCATCGGCTGTAATGGGGCATTCGTAGAGCGTAATAACATATTGCCGAAAGAGTCCCATACTTGATAGGCTAATTTAAGCTCATAAAAGTGCCCTTGCTGAGAAATTTCGTACTCAAGCTCTCGCTTATATCGCGTATTTAATGTGTTTTTTTTAACACCATCTGAAAATTCTTTCATGTGTCCTAAATTAACTTCTGCAATAACCAAACCTAACATCAGGTAAGCAGAACGTGATAATTGGGCATCAAATAATTTTTCTACTTCGTTCACACTCGCTCGATACCCTCCCCAAATGGTGAAGCTTCCCACCACCACGAGGGTAAGCAAAATAGATATCAACAAATAATTACGAAGAGAATTTTTCATTCAATATTATGCATACACTGATATTTCATAGGCCTAATCCAAGACAATTATTTTTCTTGTGGAATCTTATCAATGGTGTACCCAACGCCACGAATGGTGCGGATTAATTGATTACCCAATTTTTTTCGTAAGTGGTGAATATGAACTTCCACCGCATTACTCGCCATATCATCATCAATACTGTATAACGCTTCTTCCAGACGAGCACGTGACATAACTCGACCTTTATTTTCCAGTAGTTCAAGCAGCACATCATATTCTCGTCGAGATAAATCAACAATTTTATCGGCCTGAGTTACAGTATGAGCCGCTGGATCTAAGTGAATATCGCTATACTCTATAATGGGGTTAGCTCGCCCCCCCATACGCCGAATTAGTGCCCGTATGCGGGCATAAACTTCATCCAGGTCAAAGGGTTTAGTTAAATAATCATCAGCTCCCGCATCTAGCCCTGCAATGCGATCTTCCACATCGTCCTTAGCCGTTAAAATTAACACCGGCAGCAAGCTGCCCTTATTACGTAATTGTTTTAATAATTCAATACCGTTGATATCGGGCAACCCTAAATCCAGCACCATTAAATCAAACGATTCATGTTTTATAGATTGAAGCGCAGGTTTTCCTTGCACAAACCAATCAACGTTATAGTTTTGCTGCTCCAGTCCTGTGACTATACCGGCGCCTAATGAATTATCATCTTCAACTAATATTATTCGCATACATAGGCCTATAAGGGGATTTATTAAGCATTATTTTGGCTGTAATTGCTTAAGCTTCTCTTAAGCTTAGGCAAATATAGTTACTAAATACATTATAGTTATATTAATTCGGTACAACTAAATCCTGTGAAAAAACTCCGCCAACTACAATATATATTATTTTTACTGCTTGTTAACGAAACACTATATGCAGACTATCCAACTGCACCCAAGTTTCAGCTACCGACTAGTGAAGGCACACTGCGTTTGAGCCATTTGCAAGGAAAACTGGTTTATATCGACTTTTGGGCATCATGGTGTCGCCCTTGCAAAAAATCATTTCCTTGGATGATTGCTATGAAGCAAAAGTACAAGCATTTACCTTTTGAAATTATTGCCATTAATTTAGACAAAGATAAGAAATTAGCCGATGCATTTATTGCCTCTCAAAATATTAATTTTCCTATCGCATTCGACCCTAGCGCCACAGTAGCAAACCAATATCAAATAGAAGGTATGCCCAGCAGCTATCTCATTGACCCTAGCGGTAACTTACGTATCCGTTATACCGGCTTTTGGAATAAAAGCAAAGACGACAAAGAGAAATTGATTAGTAATTTACTGCAAACCATCACCAAACAAAACAATTTAAGCTTGAGGAGCAACTAAGATGTCCCGTATTTTTATCATAATTAGTCTACTAATGCTAAGTGCTTGCAGCACTGTACAGCCGTGGGAAAAAGACTTGTTAGCCAAGCCGTCAATGGCGCTCGTTGCCGATGAAAACGAAAACTTTTTAGATGATCATATATATTTCAGTAAAGAAGGCGCCACCGGTGGCCAAGGCGTAGGCGGAGGCGGATGCGGATGCAACTAAATAATATTAAGTGCCCAGAGAAAAGCACTAAGCATAAAAACTCAATAAAAGGCAAATTAACAGTAGCGACATGCGCGCTGCTCCAAGTAACCGGTGTTGCCCAAGCAAAGAGTGATGATTGGGATGTTAAATCAGCCTTTCTTTATTACGCAGAAGATGGCCGTATCAATGTATTTGAGCCTGTAGTCAGTGCTAAAAAAGAGATTAATGATGAAGAATTTTTATCATTTAAAGTTGTATACGACGTTCTTTCAGGCTCTACGCCTTACGGCGCCCTGCCATCAGACTCTCCTCAAACCGTAACCAACCCTTCTGGTAACTCAACTTATACTGCAGCGGCGGGCGAACTTCCATTAAACTCAACATTCAGGGATACACGAGTAGCGGTTAATGCCGATTGGACTGTCCCGTTAAGCAGGCTAAACAAAGTGTCATTAGGTGCAAATTTTTCTAATGAGTTTGACTTTGTTTCTGCGGGTGTCAGCGCCAATTACACCCATGATAGTATAGATAGAAATACAAGTTATAATATCGGCGTCGGCTTTAACTCAGAAACTTGGGACCCTGTAGGCGGCAAAAATACAGAGTTTGATTTTATGATTGCGCCTCTTAATGACCCATTAAACATTAGTGGCACAGCGCAACCCAAAGGTGGCACTGACACAAAAACCAGCACTGATATTATTTTAGGCTTAACCCAAGTCATAAACCGCTCAACCATTATGCAGTTTAATTTAGGCGTGAGCACAGCCAGTGGTTATTTAACTGACCCTTATCGCTTTATTTCGGTTGTAGACGGTATAACAGGTCGCCCTGCTGACATCACAACACTCGGCCTTACAGGTGACGAATTACCCTATATTTATGAAAAGCGTCCTGACACACGCACCAAGAATACATTTTTTTGGCGCACTGCACACCACTTAACAGAAGATGTCATTAACTTCTCATATCGTTTTTACACAGATGACTGGGGCATTGATGCGCATACGCTTGATTTTAGATACCGCTATGAAATGGGTGGAGATCAATATTTACAACCGCATATTCGCTATTACACACAAAACGCGGCAGACTTTTACGTGCATAGCTTAACCGCAGGTGAAGCTTTACCTGAAAACGCAAGTTCTGACTACCGACTCGGTGAGTTTGTTACAACAACCATTGGTTTAAAGTATGGCATGAAGCTAGGCGAAGAAAGCGAATTTAATGTACGGCTTGAATTAATCAATCAATCCTATAATACGGTTGGCACATTAATTGGCATTCAAAACAACTTTGATATTGTTCCTGACTTAGATGCCGTCGTTTTACAAATGGGATATAACTTCCGTTGGTAAAATAAGCGCCTTTGCGCCTCAAGTTAAATCCTGTTTAACTCGAGGCGCCCATAGAGCATTAATATAAAGAAAAAAACAGAGAACGATTGGAATAACAAATATTGGGCCAATTGAAGCTCGCTACCTTACTGTTCACTATTTAATTTATTACATCATCACGCAAAATTAAACCTTAAATAGCAATTTATACAGCAACATAAAATTAATTCATACCCGCAATAATGATATTAATTAGCTAATCTTCTATTCCCCTTTATCATGTTCAGATAAATTTTTTTAGCATTTTTGTAAATTAGCTAGATACAGGTCATAAAAAACAGTAAGAAACTGATTAATTTATGTTAAATATCAATAGATTACCTATCACTTAATAACTAATTTTCAGCCCAATTTAAAATAATCTTATAACGTTTGTACTGAATAAAAGGTGCAATCTGAGGAGAACACAATGATCAAGCCACATGGTTCTGACGAACTGAACCCACTATTCGTATATGACACAGCTGAAAATGAAGCTTTGCAAAAAGAAGCGAGCACATTAGCGTCTATCATCGTATCATCAGCAACAGCCGCCAATGCAGTAATGATGGGTGCCGGTTACTTTAACCCATTAACCGGTTACATGACTAAAGCTGATGCCATTTCAGTGGCAAAAGAAATGAAAACTACATCAGGGCTTTTCTTTCCAACACCTGTATTAAATTTAGTTGAAGATGCTGGCAGCATTAAAGCCGGTGACCGCATTGCGCTTAAAGATCCTAATGTTGAAGGCAACCCTATTCTGGCCGTTATGGACGTAGAAGCAGTAGAAGAATTTTCTGATGCAGACATGACCATGATCAGTGAAAAAGTATACGCAGCGGCTGATGGCGAAGCACACCCTGGCGTTGATGCATTTAATTCTCAAGGCAAAACCTGCATATCTGGCCCGATTAAAGTTTTAAACTTCTCTTATTTCATTACTGAATTCCCTGATACGTTCCGTACTGCAGTTGAAATTCGTAACGAAATTGCAGAGCGTGGCTGGAAAAAAGTTGTTGCATTCCAAACCCGCAACCCAATGCACCTTGCCCATGAAGAATTATGCCATATGGCAATGGATCGCTTAAATTGCGATGGTTTAGTTATTCACATGCTATTAGGTAAACTTAAAGCGGGTGACATTCCTGCGCCTGTACGTGATTCGGCTATTCGTAAAATGGTTGAGCTTTATTTCCCTGAAAATAGTGCAATGGTTACCGGCTACGGTTTTGATATGCTATATGCGGGGCCTCGTGAAGGCGTGCTACACGCTCTATTCCGCCAAAACATGGGTGCAACGCACTTTATCATTGGTCGTGACCATGCCGGCGTTGGCGATCACTACGGCGCCTTTGATGCTCAAACCATCTTTAAAAACGAAGTGCCTGAAGGTGCTTTAGAGATAGAAATATTTGAAGCGGACCATACTGCTTATTCTAAGAAATTAGACAAAGTCGTGATGATGTGTGAAGCACCTGATCATGAAAAAGATGACTTCGTACTTTTATCAGGCACTAAAGTGCGTGAAATGCTAGGTAAAGGCATTGCGCCACCTAAAGAGTTTTCACGCCCAGAGGTTGCTGAAATTTTAATTAGTTATTATCAAAGTCTAAACAAGTAAATAGACTCAGTAAATAACATATAAAAAGCCCTGGGTTATAAAAAGCCTTGGGTTAAAAAATCCCTGGGTGACCAGGGTTTTTTTTGCTTGTCCATCGTGACATCAAAAAATAGTCATACTGAAATTTAATTGATTCACAAGAATAAGCAAAGCAGCCCCACTAAACAATCGCCCATAAAAAAACCCTGATCATTCAGGGCTTTTTTGACTTTTCATATCAATCAATATCTATGATTTTTGCTTAACTTTTATTTTGTTCAAGCATCTTAACAATACTTTTATGCCCTCTAAATTCGGCAAGCTGCGAAGCAGTACGTTTGTTTTTACTAACAATTTTAGTATCTGCTTTATTCACTAACAAAATATTAACAACCTTATCAATTCCCATTGTAGAGGCCAAATGCAGAGGTGTTCTGCCGTATTTGTCTTCAGCATTAATATTGGCTCCATTATCTAATAAAAACTGCACAAGATTAACATGCACTTTAGCCGTTGCCACATGCAGTGCACTGCGCCCTGTGAAATCAGTCGCTTTAATGTTTGCTTTGCGATCTAACAAAAGCTTAACCATATTTAAATGGCCATTTGCAACGGCAAGGTTCAATACAGGCGTTGCACCATTACCTTTAATATTGGGGTTCGCTTTATTGTCCAGCAATAATTTAGCCACTGAGTCATTACCAGTAAGTGCCGCATAATGCAATGCTGTTCTTCCGTAACGATCAAGGGCGTTAATATTCACGCCATATTTAAGCAAAACCGCTATGGTTTCACTATTGCCTTTTGATGCCGCTTTATGTAATGGTGTCATTTTATTTTCATCGACCTGATTTACATCTGCACCATTTTTAATTAACTCCTCAACCACTTCACTGTGGCCATTAAAGGCTGCCTCGTGCATAGGCGTTCTTAAATTTTTCAACACTACATTAGGCTTAGCTTTATATTTAAACAGTAATTTAACGGTGCTGAGTCGGCCTTCTCTCGCCGC
>UOFF01000442.1_pt1 | contig 13157 bp, 10 predicted proteins | sample 1990091 | NCBI WGS metagenome assembly UOFF01 (sample SAMEA4728526, study PRJEB27164) | hydrothermal vent metagenome | biome: marine basaltic hydrothermal vent biome; feature: marine hydrothermal vent; material: mineral | place: Pacific Ocean | collected 2011-06-14/2011-07-23 | depth 1741 m | reverse complement strand
ACACGATTCAACGCATATCTTATAGAGTGCGTAGAGGTGATTCTTTGTATTTAATTGCACAAAAATTTAATGTCGGCATTAAACAAATAAAACGCTGGAATAGCTTAACCAGTAAATATTTACAACCCGGACAAAAAATTAAGTTGTTTGTTGATGTTAGACGCCAAACGGGAAATAGTTGAAAGAGTACATATACCCGAAACATTATGAATTTAGGTGTAAAATTTTTGTTTTATTTATTTCCTGACGCGGCGGAATGACGATGAATAGTGGGCTATTGTGAGGAATTTCAACAAAGTCAGGGGAGAAATATAACGGAAATTACACCTAAATTTATAACGTTTTGGGTATATAAGGGAAAGACCGCCGCTTTTTGACGCCCTGACACCACAAGAACTGACAGTGAGCTTACGGTATAGCATATAGCTCATGTTTGTTTTGGCCATGTCACACAATACGCTGTTATTGTATTTTGTCTGGTCGCCGTTGTTGATTATAACTTTGCACATACCAGTGAATCGATTAACCACATCGTCTAACGATTGAGGGGATACACCTTGACGTGCGGCCACGCTGGATGTTGGGGCAGTAATTCGTTTTTTTAAGCTCTACTATCGCTCTATAAATACTCCATGACCAATCTTTTGCTGATTTTTGTATACTGATAATTACTAAGGTATAACCTTTAAATAGATAACATATAGCACACTGAAAATAACGATAAAAATATTTATTGAAGCCTTTTAATGTATTCACTTCTAATGTAATATCTTGCGTTAAAGGAAATATTGTCACCACAAACTAGAGAAGGATTTTTGTCTAACATTATTATTTGAATAAACCCCTTCTAATTACATTTACAACTATTTCTTAAATATAAACATCGGCCTAAAATTGATATATTTAGAGTTCCCGATTTTTTTAGCATGGATAAAAATATTTTATTGGAATAACTTATGGCCCAATCATATATAAAAAAAATTTCAAAAATTAGCCTTTGGCTAATATCAACGTTAGTTTTAGTGAGTTTCTCACTGGAAGGAGCAAGCATGTCATTATTTTCAACAAAAACAGAAGTCGTATTATCGTCTCCTTTAGAAGGGATACTCACCTATGAAGGGCAACCGTTACCCAATGTAAAAATTGAACGTAAATTATCATGGTATGACGGAGAAGGAGAACAAACCGATTTTGTGGTAACCGATGAAAAAGGCTATTTTAACCTGCCCATTATTAAAAAAGAGTTAAAAGTGAGTGGTTATGTAAGATTAGTTATTGTACAAGAAATTTTTTCTCAATATAAAAATGAGAATGCTCTTATTTGGGTTATGGCGAAAAAAACCAAGTCAAAATACAGTGAAATTGGTGGTAAACCGGTAAATATTCATTGTGATTTAGCAATAGAACCGTGGATATACCGTAATACTACAGGCACTGATGGTGTTACAACGCGGTGTAAATGGGATTCAATAGAAAAAATTGATGAAAGTAAATAAAAACAATAGATAAGGAAAATTAACATGTCGGAATTAAGCCCTCAAGTAGCTTCTGCCTTAGCAGACGGAGTATATGACCTAGTAAGCGGAAATGAGCATTTATTAAATTTTTTTCTTAATCGGCCTGAATTTTCAGGTAACCCGAATACCAGCCAAACTTTAACAGCTGATGTCGGCTTTCGAATAGTCGATGTCAAAGATGTATTTGGTTTTTGTGCAGAAGGCGGGCAAAATTATCAGCAGGATGCCTTTATTATATTTAGAGGCTCCACAAGTTTAGCCGCTGACTGGATGACCAATTTTCGTCTGAGATTACACCGGGGTCAGCATATTGGTTTTAAAACCGCATTTGAAAGCATGCTGCCACAAATAGACAGTTTTTTATCCGGTCTCAAACCTGGGGTTACGGTGCAATGTATTGGCCACAGTTTAGGGGGAGCAGTAGCCACGATTGCGGCACAATGGATTGCAAAAAATAAAGCGAATGAAGTGAAGCTTTATACCTTTGGGGCACCTAAACCGGGAACCTACTTTTTTGCCAAGCAATTAACTACCGACTTAAATGAAAAAAATATTTTTCGAGTTTATCACCCAACAGATCCTGTCCCTATGGCACCTATATTTCCCTTTGTTCACCCCCCCGCACCCGGCTTTGGGCATCTGCTGCAATCAAATGAAGGCTTAATAGGTTCAGCTTCACACGACATGGCGTTATATGTCGGCAACCTATCAACAAAAAGTTGGGATAGCCTAGATAAAACAGCACCACCTTATGCACTTGAGCATATAGTAAAGCTATTTTTAGAATCTAAAACACCGGTAAATGCTAATACGCCTAAAATTTGGGAGTGGATCAATGCGGGCTTAATTTATGTGTTAACAAAAATCTCCGGTAATATAATTAATCTGCTTTCAACGGGCCTTATGGGCGTGATGACGATTGCCGATACCATTTCTTATATTTTAATAAAAGGCTATGAGCTAGGCAGAGGATTGCTGGTTAACCTTTTAGTCACCAAAATACAGCAGGCATTGGGGTTACCAACACTCGTGGATGCGGTGGATTTAACCCATGATTTTTTGGCGAACATTATGCGTCAAATAATGCAAAGAACGAATAAGGAAGCACAAAAAGCCATTACTGCGACTTAATTATTAATACTTAATTAAATTGCTATAGTTGAAATAAAAAAAAGGGATATATCTCATATGATCCAGCAAAAATTACTGGGGTTATATCCCGTATGATTGACATACTCGGGGAAAGACCGCCGTTTTTTGGCGCTCTGTCCCCTGTTGTGATGCCACCAAGAGGTTTACGGAATTGGTTCATCGCTCTGTCAGCTCTTGGTGGTATAGGTTAAGGAGACGATTCGCAAAAGCGCGGTCTTTTCCCGATGGAGACACACCAAATCAAAGGGGTAGGCTCCTTGATTTTACTTGGTAATTCCCCCGCGAGTTAACTGTTCAGGCGATAATATTTTCGCCAACTCATCACGTGGTATGTCAGTCATTTGCTCGGCTACATCCAACACAGATCGCCCTTCGGCATAAGCCATTTTCGCAATTTTGGCTCCTAGCTCATAGCCAATAATAGGGTTTAAAGCCGTCACAAGAATTGGGTTTTTACCTAAAGCCACATCGATATTTTGTTGATTCACACTAAACCCTGTAATGGCTTTATCCGCCATCATGCGAGCACCATTGGCCAATATTTCAATGCTCTGTAATAAATTATACGCGATCACGGGAAGCATCACATTTAGCTGGAAATTACCCGCCTGACCAGCAACGGTTATAGTTGTATCATTCCCCATAACCTGCGCACAAACCATTGCCATCGATTCCGGTATCACAGGGTTTACTTTACCCGGCATGATACTGCTACCCGGCTGTAATGCGGGTAACGCTATTTCGCCAAGTCCAGCTAATGGGCCTGAGTTCATCCAACGTAAATCATTCGATATTTTCATTAAACTCACAGCAATGGTTTTTAGTTGACCACTGAGTTCCACTGCGGCATCTTGCGTGCTTAAGCCTTCAAATTTATTAGCATTGCTGGTAAATAGGTGTTCGCATTGCTGACTCATTTGCACGGCAAACTTCTCGGCAAAATCTTCGTGTGCATTTATACCTGTGCCTACTGCGGTGCCCCCCTGAACCAATGCACTTATTCTCGGCATTGTAGACTCCAATCGCTCAATACCCAACCCCAACTGAGCCGACCAACCGCCCATTTCTTGGGCCATGCTAACTGGCATTGCATCCATTAAATGAGTGCGCCCAGTTTTAACCACCGACTTTAACTCAGCACAACGTTTATCTATTGCAGCTTTCAAGTAACTCAAAGCCGGTATTAGCAGCTTTGCCGTTTGCAAGCTTGCACTCACATGAATCGCCGTGGGTATAACGTCATTAGAGCTCTGCCCCATATTCACGTGGTCATTTGGATGAATACTTAAAGTATCACTGTTGGCAAGGCGAGAAATAACTTCATTGGCATTCATGTTGGTGCTGGTGCCTGAGCCAGTTTGAAAAATATCAATGGGGAAATGCTCGTCATACTCCCCCTCGCTCACCCTAAATGCCGCATTAACAATGGCGTCTTTATGCCCAGGCTCCATTTCACCTAATTCGCAGTTCACCTGTGCACAAGCGACCTTTATTTGACCTAATGCATGAATAAAAGCCCGTGGCATCACTAACCCGCTCACTGGAAAGTTATTAATTGCCCGCTGAGTCTGGGCTCCATACAGGGCATTAGCAGGCACGTCTAACTCACCCATACTGTCTTTTTCTATGCGAACATCGCTCATATTTGCCCTCTTTTATTTTTAATTAATAACTCAAAATCTCGAGCTGTGAAAATCTTCTAGCACCTGTATAATCCATGCTAATTAAAAAATGCTGTTCCACTTAACCATTTTAGCTTTAATACGTCTATTTATTTTGAATGAAGAAAGAATCTTATGCAACTAACCGAACTTACCGCAATATCTCCCGTTGATGGCCGTTACGGCAGCAAAACTGCCGATTATCAATCTATTTTCAGTGAATATGGCCTGATTCGCCATCGTGTTTTAGTGGAAGTTCGCTGGTTAAAAGCGCTTGCTGCTGAACCTGAAATTACAGAGGTTCCCCCCTTAAGCGCTAAAGCCGGTCAACTGTTAAATAACATTGAAACCGATTTTAACACTGATGATGCGATGCGCATTAAAGAAATTGAGCGCACCACTAACCACGATGTCAAAGCAGTTGAGTATTTTCTTAAAGAAAAAATTGCGGGCAATATCGAACTTGAAGCCATTTCAGAATTTATTCATTTTGCCTGCACCTCAGAAGATATCAATAACCTGTCTCATGCATTAATGCTAACGCAGGGTCGTGATAGCATTTTATTAAAGCAAATGGATGAAGTAATCAACAAAATGAAATCCATTGCATTGGATCTTGCAGAGCAACCCATGCTCTGTAAAACTCACGGCCAACCTGCCTCTCCTAGCACAATGGGCAAAGAACTCGCCAACGTTGTATACCGCTTACAAAAACAACGCAACCTAGTGGCTGGCGTAGAAATATTAGGCAAAACCAATGGTGCTGTGGGTAACTACAACGCGCATTTATCCGCCTATCCAAACATAGACTGGCAAAATTTTGCAAAAAAATTCATCGAGTCTTTAGGCATTCGTTACAACCCGTATACCATTCAAATTGAACCTCATGACTATATGGCAGAACTTTTTGATGCCATTGCGCGATTTAACACAATACTCATTGATATTAGCCGTGATATTTGGGGCTACATCTCAGTTGGTTATTTTAAACAAAAAACCGTGGCGGGTGAAATTGGCTCATCCACAATGCCCCATAAAGTTAACCCTATCGACTTTGAAAATGCAGAGGGAAATTTAGGTATTGCAAATGCATTATTCAATCACTTGTCAATGAAATTACCCATTTCACGCTGGCAACGAGATTTAACCGACTCAACCGTATTGCGTAATTTAGGTGTCGGTTTTGCGCATTCTTCAATTGCCTACTCATCAGCGATACGCGGTTTAAGTAAATTAGAAATTAATCCCGCCGCACTAGAAGCTGAGCTAAATAGCAACTGGGAAGTATTGGCCGAACCCATTCAAACGGTTATGCGCCGTTACGGCATTGAAAACCCCTATGAAAAACTCAAAGAACTCACTCGCGGAAAACGCGTTAATCAAGAAATTATGCAAGCATTTGTTCAAGATTTAGATATGCCTCAAGAAGGTAAGGAGTTACTCATGGAAATGACGCCCATGAATTACATAGGTAATGCAATTGAACAAGCTAAAAGCATTTAATACTCAAGATACTGGGGCCATTAATCAAACAAGAAAACCCTCTACAGGGCCTATATTAATTCATTAGCCAACTTATGCATAATACTCACATTCCACTAGGCAAACTCACACCTCAACAATTTTTAAATGAATATTGGCAAAAAAAACCCTTGGTTATACGGCAAGCTTTTCCAAAATTTCAATGTCCTATTACCGCAGATGAGCTGGCTGGGTTATCCTGTGAAGAAGAAGTTGATTCTCGTATTATTATAGAAAAAGATGGCGAACATCCATGGCAACCTATTTTTGGCCCTATGTCTGAAAACACATTCTCTACTCTGCCCCGGTCTCATTGGACACTTGCCATAAATGATCTTGAAAAAGTGATGCCCGAGTTTGCTTGGATACCTGATTGTTTTGATTTTATACCCAATTGGCGTTTTGATGATTTACTTTGCAGCTATGCCGCAGACCAGGGTTCAGTTGGACCACACTTCGATTTATATGATGTTTTTATCATTCAAGCTGAAGGGCAGCGACGTTGGCAAATCAGCACTGCAGAAGTGACTGAAGACAATCAAGTTAACGAGACACCATTACGTATTCAAAAAACATTTAACGCTGAACAAGAATGGATTTTAGAACCAGGTGATATGATTTACATTCCACCTAATGTATCACATCATGGTGTATCCTTAGGTGAAAGCATGAGCTTTTCTGTGGGCTACCGTGCAGCTAGCCACGCGGATTTACTCAGTGATTTTATTGCCCATATTACACAAAACTTATCGGTAAAACTCACCTATCAAGATGCTGACTTAAAAGTTCAATCACACTCTTCTGAAATCACACCTGAAGCCATTCAACGCATTAAAAATATTTTCAAAGATTATTTAAACCCGGAACATAAAGAAATAGAAAACTGGTTTGGACAATACATGAGTGACCCAAAATCAGAGTATACAGAATCACCAAATGAACCACTTAACACTTTTAATGAGCTTATTACCGAAATCGATATCGGTGCAAGTTTAAGTCGTCATCCTGCTAGCCGTTTCACTTTCATAAAAAAAGAAACTCAAGCCAATTTATTTATTGATGGTGATACTCTAACGACTTCTTTATCTTTTGCTAGCGCATTATGTGATAGCAGAATAATAAACATTAACCTTCTAAATAATATGGATTCATCGGAACAACAGCTAATTTTAGACCTATATAACTCAGGAAAAGTTCATCTCACCTGAACTCAAACGATTACTTGAACGTGCTTTCAAATATCCAGCTTATAAAATGTAACCCTCATTACAATTCATGATATAGCTCAATGATGCCATTTTCAAACATTCATCCCTTAATTTTTAAGTATAATGAAAACTCAACTTAATGATAAAAATGTGAAGTATGTGCTATTATGCACAGATAAATAAGTGGTATATTACCTTCATTATTACAAGTAAAAAAAACCTCATTTCTACACGAGAATAAAGACGGAGATGTGAGTGAAAATGGCGGTAAAGACGAAATCAACAAAAAATGTAACCTCTACTAGTTGAGTTCGAATGCATGCCGAAGGGAAGATAGCTATCTTCCCTTTTTTTATGCCTCAAATAAGGTAGAATCACATACAAAATGCATCGCGTGTTTTTTTAGCACCACTAAATAAAGCTAATAATTCATCACTGTTTTTATTTTCAATAGCAGATTTCAAACGATCAATATCATTTTGATAATGATTCATCATCGTTAAAATTGCATCTGAGTTATGCAAACAAATATCCCTCCACATTACAGGGTCACTCGATGCAATACGCGTAAAATCTCTAAAGCCACCTGCAGCATATTTGAAGATTTCATCCACATCATCTACATTATTTAAACAGTCAACTAATGCAAAAGCGAGCACATGGGGTAAATGGCTAGTACCGGCAAGCACTAAATCGTGGTGTTCTGCTTTCATTTCATCCACTTTTGCGCCGACTACCTCCCACATGCTTCGTACTTTATTAATATCGCCAGTCAAATTTTCCTTAAGTGGCGTTAAAATCACCTTGCGTTCTTGATATAACGTTTCAAAAGCCGCTTCAGCTCCCGATTTTTCTGTTCCCGCAATTGGGTGTCCCGGAATAAACTGATATAACTTTTTACCCAAGGCACGCGTTGCAGCATCAATAACCGTTTGTTTCGCACTCCCGCCATCAGTAACAATTGTGTTAGCTTGCAAATGCGGTGCTATTTTTTCAAACACATCAAACATGGCGCCAATCGGCACACTCACCACAACCATATCAGCCGCCGCTATCGCTGTTGCATAATCGGTTTCGTATTGATCAATGACACCTAATTGTTCAGCTTTTTTTAAATTTTCGAGACTACGGCCTAAACCCGTTACTTGTTCTACGTAATTATTTTTTTTTAAAGCCAACGCTAAAGAGCCGCCAATTAAACCAACACCAATAACACAAAGATGCTTAATCATACGAAAAATTCCTTACAAAACTTTCTTTAACGCAGAAATAACACGTATATTTTGTTGTTCGTTTCCGACCGTTATCCTTAAAAATTCGGGCATATTATAGCTCGCCACAGGACGCACAATTACACCCTCTCTTAACAAATCATCATAAACCTGCAAACCATCTTTTTTTACATTTACGGCTATAAAATTAGCAATGCTCGGTAAATAATGTAAATCTATTTCATCAAATGCTTTTGCAAATTGTTTTAGTCCTTGAGCATTTAGTGTTGCGCTATTCTTAACATGTTCCTGATCACCAATAGCCGCAAGTGCTGCCGCTTGCGCTGGCATATTGGTATTAAAAGGCTGACGAACTCTATTTAATATGTTCGCAACATCCGGGTGAGAGATGGAATAACCAATCCGTAAACCCGCTAAACCATATATTTTTGAAAAAGTTCGAGTAATAATTAAATTTTTATGCTCTTTTAATAATACTTTAGAATTAGGTTTCAATTCTTCAGGCATATATTCAAAATAAGCTTCATCAAGTACTACGAGTATAGATGATCTAACCATCGTTAAAAAAGCCACGAGATGATCAGGACGCAGCCATGTTCCTGTTGGGTTATTTGGGTTTGCAATAAAAATCACTCGTGTTCGACTGGTAATTTTTTCATGCATTGCCATTAAGTCATGACCATAAGGCATAAACTCATGATCAGCTGGCAAGGCTGCAGCGACGCGTGCCTCTGCACCTACTGCTTGAACAACTAATGGGTAAATAGCAAATGAATATTCAGAATAAATCGCTGCAAAACTTGGGTTTAAAAAAGCACGCCCAATTAATTCAAGAATATCATTTGAACCATTACCTAAGGTAATGCAATCTTGAGACACTCCATGTTTTTCAGCCAGAGCCATAGTCAACTTATGCCCAGCACCATCAGGGTAGTAATTCACTTGTCCCATAACCGCTTGTGCCGCTTTAATTGCATTAACACTTGGGCCTAACGGGTTTTCATTTGATGCAAGTTTTAATGCATTAGAAATACCTAGCTCTCTTTCAAGCTCTTCTATCGGTTTTCCCGGTTGGTACGGGTTTATGTTTTGCACCCCGGTTACGGCATATTTTAAAAAATCATTCATTATTTATTTAAATCTTTTTATAGTCGATTAATAATCGGCATTAAAATCAATGTTTATACGTAACCATTTTATTTTAATACTGCTTTAGGATAAGAACCTAAAATCCGCACCATTACCGATTCATGTTCAATTTCTGCCAAAGCACTGGCTAATTTATCATCATCTTTATGGCCTTCAATATCAATAAAAAACACATATTCCCACACGCCCTGGTGAGAAGGACGCGACTCTATTTTACTCATACCAATATTACGAATAGCCAGTGGTTTTAATAATTGATGCAAAGCACCCGCTTTATTATGGCTGCTTACTATCAGTGATGTTTTATCATTACCACTGGCAGCTACATCTGATTTTCCAATAACAATAAATCGCGTTGTATTGTTAGGTTCATCTTCAATTTCATCACACAATATAGGCACTTCATACATTTCAGAAGCCATAATGCCCGCAATTGCTGCTGCAGAATTTTCATCTTTAGATAGGCGAACAGCTTCAGCATTACTGCGCACCGCATAAAGTTCGGCATTGGGCAAATTAGCATCTAGCCAGCGTCTACATTGCGCTAATGATTGTTGATGAGAGTAAACTTTAGTAATATTTTTAAGGTTTTTTTCTGTACTGATTAAATTATGTTGTATACGTAAGTCAACTTCACCATTTATCTTTAGTGAAGAATTGATCAATAAATCTAAGGTATGAGAAATAACACCTTCTGTAGAGTTTTCTATTGGCGCCACACCAAAATGTGACTTGCCTGTTTCCACCGTACGAAAAATTTCTTCGATATTATCAACCGGCAATTGGTCAATTGACGAACCAAAATGTTTATTCGCTGCCGCATGAGTATAGGTGCCAGCAGGCCCTAAAAAGGCAACCTTAATTGGCCTCTCGAGCGCTAAACAAGATGACATAATTTCACGAAACAAACGTGCCATTGCATCATCATCTAGCGGGCCTTGATTGCGCTCCTTTATTTTAGTTAAAACCTGAGCCTCACGCTCTGCACGATAAAAATGCTCAGTTTCACCCGCTTTAATCTTTATTTCTGCAACTTGTTGAGCACATTCAGCTCGCTGATTGATAAGCAATTGAATTTGCTTATCAATCGCATCAATTTTATCTCTAATATCTAATAGTTTATTTTGTTCACTCATTCTTTTACCAAAATAATCGCCATGTTAACTTAAAATAGCTTACCCTATTTTTAAATTAATCTTACCGATAAGACACCTTCAAGATGTGAAATTTTATCCATTGTTTCACTTTCAGGCTTACATTCAATATCGATAAGGGTATATGCTAATTCATTACGTGATTCATTGGCCATATGTAAAATATTTACACTCGAGTCACCCAGCGCATGAGAAATCTTAGCTAACATATCCGGGCTATTTGAATTAGATATGGCCAATCTATAATCGCCCTGACGGGCTAATTTTATATTCGGAAAATTAACTGAGTTAATAATGTTTCCATTGTCTAAAAAATCTTTTAATTGATCAGCTATCATCACAGCACAGTTATCTTCTGCTTCACCTGTTGATGCGCCTAAATGTGGAAGCGTATAAACGCCTTTATGCCCCTTTACTTCATTAGAAGGAAAGTCATTGACATAAGCATGAATTTTTCCTGATTTAATCGCAGCAAGCACGGCATTATCATCAACAATGCCTTCACGAGCGAAATTAAGAATAACGGAACCATCTTTCATTGTGGCGATGCTTTCAGTATTTAAAAGATGACGTGTTGCATCGATTAATGGCACATGAAATGTGACAAAATCAGCCTCTCTAAACAATTCATCAGCACTGTCCATTTTTTTGACATTTGATGATAACTGCCACGCAGATTGAACCGTGATTGCAGGGTCGTAACCTATCACTTTCATACCTAAAATATCAGCGGCATTAGCAACCTGTGCACCAATTGCACCCAAACCAACAACACCCAACGTTTTACCTGGCAGCTCGAAACCTGCAAATTTTTTCTTACCGGCTTCTACCGCTTTGGTGACTTCTTCATCAGATCCATTTAATTCTGTGGTGTATGTCCAGGCAGGTATCAAATTACGACAGGCTATTAACATCCCGGCAATTACTAACTCTTTTACCGCATTTGCATTCGCCCCGGGCGCATTAAACACAACAATGCCACGCTCAGACATTTTATCGACTGGTATATTATTAACACCCGCACCCGCACGGCCGACCGCTTTCACCGAACTGGCGACAGGAACATCGTGCATTTTAAAAGAGCGCAACATAATTGCATCTGGCTCACTCACTTCTTCACCAACTTGGTATCCTGCATCTATGAGTTTATCTAAGCCCAAAGATGAAATTGCATTATAAGTTTTTACGTTGAACATGTTATTTCCCAATTTCTAACTGTATTTTTAGTTACACTTTAATGTGTGACAATTAAGCCTTATTTTTTTCAAACTCGCTCATAAATTCAACTAAAGCATCAACACCCGATTCTGGCATGGCGTTATAAATACTTGCACGCATTCCACCCACTGAGCGATGCCCTTTTAAAGTGGTTAAACCTGCTTTTTCAGCCCCTTCTAAGAATTGAGCATCTAATGCTGTATCCGCTAAAATAAAAGGAACATTCATTAATGAACGACAACTCACGTCCACTGGGCTTGAATAAAAACTCGAATCATCAATCGCACTATATAACTTTGCCGCTTTACGGCGATTAACTTCTTCAACCGCTTTTATGCCACCGTTTTGCTTAATTTTATCGAACACTAAACCCGCCATATACCAACTGTACGTTGCTGGCGTGTTATACATTGAGTCATTATCTGCCATGATTTTATAATCTAACATTGCTGGCATGCCGTCGATGGGCTTACCGATTAAATCATCACGAACAATGGCAATGGTTAAACCTGCACAACCAATATTTTTTTGTGCACCTGCATAGATAATTCCATATTGACTCACATCAATTTCTTTAGATATGATATTAGATGACATATCTGCCACTAATGGTACATCCGTTTCAGGCACAAAGGGAAATTCAACACCCACAATGGTTTCATTAGGCGTGTAATGTAAATAAGCTGCATCTTTATTCAAATTCCATTCAGACTGCGCAGGTACCGTCGTAAATTTAGAATTTTCTGAAGACGCTGCAACATTTATATCCCCATAACGCTTAGCTTCTGCAATGGCTTTTTTAGACCATTGGCCCGTTAAGATATAATCGGCTTTACGGTTAGCACCCATTAAATTAATGGGTACCGCTGCAAACTGTGAACTGGCACCACCCTGCATAAATAACACTTTATAATTATTCGGTATGTTCATTATTTCGCGTAAATTCGCTTCTGCTTTTGCAGCGATAGACATATAGGCTTTGCCCCTATGTGACATTTCCATTACAGACATACCAGTGCCTTGCCAATCAAGCATTTCTGTTTGCGCTTGTTTTAAAATATCTTCAGAAATACAGGCAGGACCTGCACTAAAATTATATACTCGGCTCATAACCTTTTTCACCTTAAAATGCGTAACTCTTCAGTTACAAAATGATGCATCTTTCGTTAGCGCATTTTAAAATGCGCTGAAAGCGTTATAAAAATAAATCTATTAAAATATCTAGGAGGCTGTCCGAGAATGAGAAATCTGCTGCGGAAAATCCATTTTGGCCAGCTTTTGCGCAAATTATCGTTAAATAGACCCATTATTCGCCTCAAATTTGCATAAAATCTGCCTCAAACTG
>UOFF01000091.1_pt1 | contig 13220 bp, 15 predicted proteins | sample 1990091 | NCBI WGS metagenome assembly UOFF01 (sample SAMEA4728526, study PRJEB27164) | hydrothermal vent metagenome | biome: marine basaltic hydrothermal vent biome; feature: marine hydrothermal vent; material: mineral | place: Pacific Ocean | collected 2011-06-14/2011-07-23 | depth 1741 m | reverse complement strand
ACGCAGAGCCTGGGAACTAGAAAAGTTTAGGCACATAGCCATCGGGGAAAGATCGCCGCTTTTTGGCGCTCTGTCCCCTTAAACTAACCCACCAAGAGTTGACAGAGCTTCGTTTCGACTTCGTAAAACTTTTGGTGGTATCAAAACTGGGGTCAGAGCCATTAAAAGCATGGGTCTGACCCCAAGCACTATAATCTTGATGCGCTTCGTACCTCAGAACATCCTACGGTTTTTTTACTTACCACTAATCATACTACATTGTGTTTTATCCGCCATAAAAAAAGCCGGAACATGTCCGGCTTTTTTGCTTAAGAAATTAGTGTGAATAAAATTTAGCTTATCTACGCCCTCTAATGTTCTTAATTGTTTCTACCATTGCAGCAGCTTCTGCCAATTGGGCACTGGCTTTGGCAAAGTCCATATCAGAATTTTTATCCTGCATGGCTTCTTCTGCCCGTGCTTTAGCTTCTATTGCAGCGGCTTCGTCTAGGTCATCTGCACGAACCGCTGTGTCAGTTAATATGGTAACCACATGAGGTTGAATTTCTAGCATGCCGCCGGAGATAAAATATGATTCATCTTCGCCTTTTTGGTTACGTACTCTCACTTCACCCGCTTTAAGCATGGTGAGCAAGGGTGTGTGCCGTGGTGCAATACCTAGTTCACCCATTTTGCCCGGCGCAAATACCATTGTGGCTTCGCCAGACCATATTTCTTTTTCTGCACTTACGATATCTACATGTGTTGTCATAGCCATAAAACCTAACCTTCTGTTACATGTTTTTCGCTTTTTCTTTAACTTCGTCGATGCCGCCTACCATGTAGAACGCCTGCTCTGGAATGTCATCCAGTTCACCATCGAGAATTGCTTTAAAGCTAGCTAAAGTTTCTTTTAAGCTTACGTATTTACCTGGAGAACCGGTAAAGACCTCTGCTACGAAGAAAGGCTGTGATAAGAAACGCTGAATTTTACGAGCACGTGATACGGCTTGCTTATCTTCATCAGATAATTCGTCCATACCTAAAATCGCAATAATATCTTTAAGTTCTTTATAGCGCTGTAACGTACCCTGTACACCACGTGCAATATCATAATGCTCTTGACCAACAACTTGTGGGTCTAATTGACGTGACGTTGAGTCTAATGGGTCAACCGCTGGATAAATACCTAATTCTGCAATTTGACGTGACAATACTAATGTCGCATCTAAGTGAGCAAATGTAGTTGCAGGTGATGGGTCAGTTAAGTCATCCGCAGGTACATAAACCGCTTGGAAAGAGGTAATTGAACCGGTTTTAGTTGAGGTAATACGTTCTTGTAATACACCCATTTCTTCTGCAAGTGTTGGCTGATATCCAACCGCTGAAGGCATACGGCCTAACAGTGCTGATACTTCTGTGCCCGCTAATGTGTAACGATAAATATTATCGATAAACATTAATACGTCACGGCCTTCGTCACGAAAGTTTTCTGCGATGGTTAAACCGGTTAACGCAACGCGTAATCTGTTTCCTGGGGGCTCATTCATCTGGCCATATACCAGTGCAACTTTGTCTAAAACGCCGCCTTCTTCCATTTCATAGTAGAAGTCATTACCTTCACGCGTTCGTTCACCTACACCCGCAAATACTGAATAACCGCTGTGCTCTACCGCAATGTTACGAATAAGCTCCATCAATGTTACGGTTTTACCAACACCTGCACCACCGAATAAACCGACTTTACCGCCTTTCGCGATAGGCATAACTAAGTCGATAACTTTTACGCCGGTTTCAAGTATTTCTACAGCAGAAGAAAGATCTTCATATTTAGGCGCTGCACGGTGTATCGGTAAACGTTTTTCTTCACCTATTGGACCGGCTTCGTCAATGGGGTCACCCAGTACATTCATTACACGACCCAGGGTTTTTAGGCCCACAGGAACGGTAATTGCATCACCGGTATTTACAACTTCCAAACCGCGTTTTAAACCTTCGGTTGAACCCATGGCAATGGTTCGTACAACACCATCACCCAACTGCGCCTGAACTTCTAATGTCAGACCTGCGCTTTCGATTTTTAACGCATCGTATACCTTAGGAATGGAATCCCTAGGAAACTCTACGTCGATTACCGCACCGATAATCTCGACAACTTTTCCAGCACTCATAGACTGATCCTCATAATTTAAATTCTTTGCACTCTTTCCATTATAGGAAAAGAGTCGAGGTGAGGTTTTTTAAACCACAGCCCCTCACCTTTTAGTTTTCTCTACAAAACAGACAAGAGAAAACACTTAATATAGATTGAACCCGGTAATAATTAAACTCGGATTAAACCGCCGATGCACCTGCAACAATCTCAGATATTTCCTGCGTAATGGCGGCCTGACGTGCTTTGTTATAAACCGTTTCAAGTTCACCAATAATATCAGTTGCATTATCGGTTGCCGATTTCATAGCAATCATTCGCGCTGACATTTCACAGGCGATGTTTTCAACAAGGCCTTGGTAAACTTGTGACTCAACAAAACGCATTAGCAAACCATCTAGAACCTCTTTTGAGTCTGGCTCATAAAGATAATCCCAGTGATGCTTCAGTTTTTCATCTGTAGACCCACTTACCGGTAACATTTGTAACACGGTAGGCTGCTGCGTCATGGTATTAACAAATTCATTGCTCACTAAATAAAGCGCATCAATTTTACCTTCAGTAAATGCATCGAGCATTACCTTGATAGAACCAATTAAATCTTCCATATGAGGCGAATCGCCTAATTGGCTAGCCTCAGCAACCACATTACCATTTTGACGTTTAAAAAAGTCAGCTGCTTTGCGACCGACAGTTACCACGTCAATGTCCACACCCTTGTCATGAAACGCTTTCATCGCGCCAATGGTTTTTTTAAACAAGTTAACGTTTAAACCACCACACAAGCCACGATCAGAGGTCACGACAATAAAACCAACACGTTTTATATCACGCACGATCATATATGGATGCTTTATCTCAGCATGCGCCTGAGATAAATGCGCAATGACATTACGCATTTTATCTGCATATGGACGACTCGCTCGCATTCTTTCTTGCGCTTTACGCATTTTAGAAGCGGCTACCATTTCCATGGCCTTGGTAATTTTTTGAGTGTTTTTAATACTCTTTATTTTACCGCGTATTTCTTTTGCACCGGACATCGTTTATTCCCGAGGTTTTAGCCAAATTTTTGACCCAGTATTTAATATACCCAAAACATTATGAATTTAGGCGTAATTTTCGCTTTCTTTTCTTCCTGACTTTGTTGGAATTCCTCACAATAGCTCACTATTCATCGTCATTTCGCCGCGCCAGGAAAATAGATTAAAAAAATAAAGCAAAAATAAAACACCTAAATTCATAACGTTTCGGGTATAGGCCGACTACCAAACACCGTTTGCTTTAAATGCTTCTAAAGCAGCCTTCATTTCAGCTGCAATATCATCATTGTAATCACCTGTGTCTTCTATTTTAGCAACTAGATCGGCATTATTACTTTTCACATAAGCCCACATGGCTGATTCGAAATCAAGCACCTGCTTAACATCAATGTCATCCATAAAGCCTTCGTTCATCGCAAACAAACTAAAGCCCATTGCAGCAACGCCCATAGGGGAATATTGCGCTTGCTTCATTAACTCAACCGCACGTTCACCTAAAGCTAATTGTGCACGAGTTGCGTCATCTAAATCAGATGCAAACTGTGCGAACGCCGCTAATTCACGATATTGAGCCAAGGCTAAACGTACACCACCCCCTAATTTCTTGATGATTTTCGTTTGCGCTGCACCACCTACACGAGAAACGGATAGACCCGCGTTAATCGCCGGACGTATACCCGCATTGAATAAGTCAGATTCTAAGAAAATCTGGCCATCGGTAATTGAGATTACGTTTGTGGGTACGAAAGCTGATACGTCACCGTCTTGGGTTTCGATAATAGGCAATGCGGTTAAAGAACCGGTTTTACCTTTTACAGCACCATTGGTTGCTTTTTCTACAAAGTCGGCGTTAACGCGAGCTGCACGCTCTAATAAACGAGAGTGTAAATAGAAAACGTCACCTGGATAGGCTTCACGCCCAGGAGGACGACGTAGCAATAAAGAAACCTGACGGTAAGCCCATGCTTGCTTAGTTAAATCATCATATACAATGAGTGCGTCTTCGCCTTTATCGCGATAGAACTCACCCATTGAACAACCGGCATAAGGCGCAATATATTGCATCGCTGCAGAATCAGATGCCGCAGCCGCCACAATAATTGTGTGTGCTAGTGCGCCGTGTTCTTCTAATTTGCGAACTAAGTTTGAGATAGTTGATGCTTTTTGACCAATCGCAACATACACACATTTAACGCCTGTATCTTTTTGATTGATGATGGCATCAAGTGCAACAGCTGTTTTACCGGTTTGACGGTCACCGATGATTAACTCACGCTGACCACGCCCGATGGGCACCATGGCATCAATTGATTTCAAACCGGTTTGAACCGGCTGATCAACTGATTTACGTTCGATAACACCCGGTGCAATTTTTTCGATTGGCGCATAAGTTGACGTTTCGATTGGGCCTTTACCGTCGATAGGTGTTCCCAATGAATCAACAACACGACCTAATAAAGCATCACCTGTGGGTACTTCTAAAATTTTACCTGTGCACTTAGCGACATCACCTTCTTTCAGGTGTTTGTCTGAACCCAGTACCACAGCACCCACTGAGTCACGCTCTAAGTTAAGTGCTAGTGCATAAGTTTCGCCAGGCAGTTCGATCATTTCGCCCTGCATTGCCTCGGATAAACCGTGGATACGAACGATACCGTCGCTCATGCTGACAATAGTGCCTTCAGTACGTGCTTCAGCTACCGCTTCAAAGCTTTCTATACGTTTTTTAATCAGCTCACTGATTTCTGATGGATTAAGTTGCATTTTTATTCCTCTTTGAATGGTTCACACAATGAGCCAAATTAATGACTCATGGCCTGGGTTAATGACCCAATTTTGGCTTGAGTGGAACCATCAATAACTAAGTCGCCCGCTCGAATAATTACACCGCCAATTAACGACTTATCAATTTGTGTCGTTAACGTTACTTCACGGCCTAATTTCTTTTTAAGGGCTTTGGTCATTGATTTAACTTGTGCTTTGCTTAGTGCAAATGCTGAAGTCGCGATTGCTTCTATCGTGTTTTCTGCTTGGGCGCGGTGCGCTTCAAACAAAATAACAATATCTGGCATTAATGTAAGGCGATTATTTTCTGCCATCACTTTGACAAAATTTTTCTGTGTCTCAGATAATGAACTTTTATCTGCACAAATATCAATCAGGAGTTCGCCTTTCATTTGTGCATCCATTGACGGATGATCAATCACAGTTGCAAATGCTTCGTGACTCACAATAGCTTCAATCGTTTGCAATGCATCTGACCATTGCGCTTGCTTTGACTCAGCTTGAGACACTTCAAAAGCAGCTTTAGCATAAGGTCTTGCGGCAGTAGTAAATTCAGACATATTTATTCAGCCTATATTTGAGCAATCATGTCATCAACGATGGCGCTGTGCGCTTTCACGTCAATTTCACGTTTAAGCACTTTTTCAGCACCCGCGATAGCGATGCTGGCAACTTGTTGCCTTAAGTACTCTTTTGCACGACTAATTTCCTGTTCAATTTCAGCGTCAGCTGCCGTTTTAACACGACCGGCTTCTTCTTTTGCATTATCTTTAGCTTCTTCAACAATTTCAGATGCACGCTTCTGCGCTTGAGTCACAATTTCAGAAGCCTGTACTTTAGCTTCTTTAATGTGTACCTCAGCTGCTTTTTCAGCCAGCTCCTGCTCATGCATGCCACGTTCAGCAGCAGCAAGCCCATCGGCAATCGTCTTTTTACGTTGGTCCAACGCGACTATTAGCGGCGGCCAAACAAACTTCATTACGAACCATACAAACACGAAAAACGCGATGGATTGTCCGATAAGAGTTGCATTGATGTTCATGTTATTTCCTCAGTACTTTTATGTTAACTGTTCAGAGCCGATATAAATATTAAGTTAACGTTAACTTTTTATTCATGGCGGTAAACTGAATGATTAACCGCCAGCGACTGCGAATAAAACGTAAAGCGAAATACCAACCGCAATCATAGGTACCGCATCAACAAGACCCATAACAATGAAGAACTGTGTACGCAACATAGGAATCAGCTCAGGCTGACGCGCCGCACCTTCTAAGAAACGACCCCCTAAGATGCCGATACCTACTGCTGCGCCTAATGCGCCTAGGCCCATCATTAAAGCGCCGGCGATGTATAGAAAAGCTTGTGCTTCAGTCATTGTTAAATCTCCTGTGAGAGTAGTTTTAAGTTTAAATTCGAAAAAATGATTAGTGTTCTGAGTGTGCCATATCCATGTATACGATGGTTAGCGTCATAAAGATAAACGCTTGCAAAGTAATAATTAAGATATGAAATATTGCCCAACCTATTTGCAAGACGCCCCCAAATAAGCCTGTCGCTAAACCGGCAGAGTACATAATTGCAATGAGTATAAATATGGTTTCACCGGCATACATGTTACCAAAAAGTCGTAGTGCTAGCGAAACCGGCTTAGAAATTAATGAAACTAATTCTAACACCAAGTTAACCGGCATACCGGCTTTGCCAAACGGCTGGAATGCAAGCTCAGCAAAGAAACCACTAAACCCTTTAACTTTGATGCTGTAATAAAGCATTAACCAAAACACACCTAAGGCCATACCGAAGGTAACATTGGGATCAGTTGTTGGAACAACTTTAAAGAATATGTGATGCGGATCTGCGCCAAACATAACGCCTACTTGCTGAGCAATGAGAGGCAACCAGTCAACGGGTATAAGATCCATTAGGTTCATTAAGAATACCCAAGCAAAAATGGTAAGTGCAAGTGGCGCAACGATATCGTTTTTACCACTGAAGGACCCACGCACACTTTCATTAACAAATTCGATGATCATTTCTACAAAATTTTGGAACCCACTGGGTACATCTGTGGTCGCATTAAGGGCAACTCGACGAAATGCAAAAAAGAAAAGAATGGCTAAACCAAAAGACCAGGCTAACGAGTCAACATTAAATGCCCAAAAGCCCATTTCTTTTGCCTGCTCAGCCGTTTCTGCAAACGACCAGCCATTTTGTGGGTGGTTGCCGTAGGTCATGTTTTGCAAATGGTGCTTTATATATTCGCTTGAAGTTAAGCCTTCACTCGACATTCTTTTTTCTCCAGTTTGTATCATCATCGTTAAAGAAAAACGATGCTAATACGGGAATTAACGTAATAAACAAATAGGCGCTCATTAAGGCGGCTACATTAAGCGGTTTAATGGTATTAAATGCCGCCACAAACAACATTAAGGTCAATATTATTTTACCGACTTCAGCACCGTAATACGTGGTGAGAATTTCGGCTGATTTTGTTTCTTTCTGCTTTGAAAATACTTTCCAGGCAAAATAAACATTACACAAGCTGGCGATTATTGCACCGGTTAAAACTGATATTGCCCATGACGGAAACAGCAGCCAAGAGAACCCGCCAGTCATAAGACTAGTCGCAAATTGAATAAAAACAATTTTCTTTATATGGATCGTGCTTGTTTGTAACATAGCGCTACTGAAACGACCCCGCCCGCCTTGAAATTGCGCGCAAATTATATGAGCACAAGGGGTTTTGGTCAACCATTAATGTACGAATAAATTCAGTTTATTTAGAGTTTTCTAATATAATGAAAAACATCTATACACTCAGCCACAATAGTATTTCAGGCTTAAATAGCGCTTTATTCATTAATAATAATATTTCATTTTATTATATCTCTTTGATATACAAAAAGATTTTATTTCTATCTAATAATTTACACAGAGCATATAGCCTAAATTATTTCTTTGCAAAACGTTAGCTTATTGAAACTTTGATAAAATGCCATCTAATTCATCTAAACTTGAATAGTTTATAATTAACTTACCTTTTCCATTACCTTTGTGCTGTAAATCAACCGGCGCGCCCAAGCGCTCACTGACTTGTTGCTGCAAACGCTTAATGTCTGGGTCAATTGCTGCGCCACTGGTGGCCACCTTAGGCTTAGGATTAAGCTGGCGCTTAACCTGGCGTTCCGTTTCACGCACAGACCAGCCCTTTTCTGCCGCCGTATTCGCTAATAAACTCTGTTCTTGACCCGTTAGTGCCAACAGAGCACGGGCGTGTCCCATGTTAATTGCACCATCATCTACCAATAATTTTACATCTTCGTTCAGGTCTTTAAGCCTTAGCAAGTTAGTCACGGTAGCCCGTGAACGGCTTACCGCTTCAGCGACTTGAAGGTGTGTCATTTCAAACTCATCAATTAAACGCTGTAATGCACGAGATTCTTCTAAAGGATTTAAATTTTCACGTTGAATATTTTCAATCAGTGAAATTGCTGCTGCTGACTGGTCATTGAGGTCTTTTATTAATGCCGGTATCTCATGCAACCCGGCTAATTGACAAGCCCGCCATCGCCGCTCACCAGCAATAATTTCAAACTGTTTTTCGCCAAGAGGACGTACCACAATGGGCTGAATGACACCCTGGGCTTTTATTGAATCAGCCAGCTGCTGTAAAGCTTCAGGCTCAAAATGCACTCTTGGTTGATAGCCACCACGTTGAATCAATTCAATGGGAATATGGCGCAAGTCTTTATTTTCTACTTCAACAATAGGAGTACTTTTGCTTTTAGCCGCAACATTTTTTACCGCTTTCGGCTTTGTTTTAGTTTTAGCTTTAGTTGGCTCAGGCTTTGGATCGGTTAATTGATTAACTTCTGCTGAATTGCCCAACAGTGCATTTAAGCCACGCCCCAAACCTCGTTTAATTTTTGCCATTGAATACTCTTAAATTCTTAAGTGTTTGTCATCTCAAACAAAATAATACTTATGATGCATTATTTTTCATATCATTCATATACTTTTTGAAAAACATAAATCATAAATTAAGGTGGGGCACGTCCCCCAACCTACCAAATTTATCGAGTTAACTAAGCTGCAGCCGTTCTTTTGGCTTTCGTTTCCCGACGTACACGTCGTACCACTTCACCCGCTAATGAGAAATAAGCGAGAGCACCTTTAGAGCTTCTATCATAATTTATTATCGGCAAGCCATGCGACGGAGCTTCGGCCAATCGCACATTCCGTGGCACCACGGTATTAAAAACCTTATCACCAAAGTGCTCTATTAACTGCGCTGAAACATCAGTTGATAGCTTATTACGCGGGTCATACATGGTGCGTACCAAGCCTTCAATTTTCAAATTTGGGTTAACACTGCTCTTTACTTGGTCAATGGTTTCAATCAGCGAAGAAAGCCCTTCTAATGCATAATATTCACACTGCATGGGAATTAACACCCCATTCGCTGACACCAATGCATTTAACGTCAGCATATTTAATGATGGCGGGCAGTCGATAACGATATAGTCATAGTCATCAGCCACTTGCGCTAAGGCATTTCGTAAACGTAGTTCACGACCTTCTATATTCATTAATTCAACTTCAGCAGCCGTTAAATCACTATTGGCGGGTAATACATCAAAACCAATTTTTTCGACCTTTTGAATACAGTCTTTAATATCTGCATCGGCCAACAAAACATCCAACACGCTGAGTTCCAGTTCATGTTTATCAATGTAACAACCCATGGTCGCGTTGCCTTGAGGATCAAGATCGATCAATAAGGCGCGTTTTTGAACTAATGCCAAAGAGGCGGTTAAATTAACCGTGGTTGTGGTTTTGCCCACGCCGCCCTTTTGATTTGCTACTGCTATAATTTTTGCCATTAATTTAGTTCTTTTGAAGTCTTTTATCATTAAATAGAAGTCTTGCGCTAGTATTACACATTTATGTGCTCGACTATAACTCATTATTTAGATGATTTTACCTATCCGTATAATCTATTTATCCGATAAAATTTCGATTAGTTGCCGATCTTCATTCAGCCAAGGCACCTGTAATTGATGCTGTGCTAACTGCCGATACCCTTTATTTAGTGCGGGCAATTCATCTTTTCCCTTCATTGCCAATATACGTGTGCTTGATGTTAACAGATGCTCAGTGCACTCCAATACTGTATTTAACGCTGCAAAAGCACGACAAGTCACAATTTCAAAACTAAAATCAGGTTTATAATCTTCCACACGTGACTTAACAATGTCAATATTATTAAGCATTAAATCGATTTTGCATTGGGTTAAAAAACGGGTTTTTTTCCCATTACTGTCGAGCAGTACGAACTGATAATCGGGTAAACATAAAGCCAGTGGAATACCCGGCAACCCGGGCCCTGTACCCACATCAAGCACGGGTGTCCCGTTGATATATGGTAGAATGCTTATGCTGTCGAGTACATGACGAATCACCATGGAGTCCAGCTCTCTAATGGCTGTCAAGTTATAAGCCTTATTCCATTTCAACATAAGCTGTAAATAATCGAGCAGCTTTTGTTGCGTTTGCACAGGTAATTCAATATCTAACTGTACCAAGCCTTTCGCAAGACGTTCTTCAGGGTGCATCACTCTCACTTATGATTATGCGCAAGCGCCTTATTGGTTAACTTATTCAAAACATTAGTCATTTTGTTAATAAGTTTGTCATTTTTAATATTATAACGGGCTTTTAATACTGCGGGATTTAGATAAGACACCCATGTTTTACCCTTTTTATCCTGCCACGCGAGCACCTTAATGGGCAAATCTAGAGAAATAAGCGGGTTTTCATTAATGAGTGGGGAGCCCATTTTAGGGTTACCAAAAATAAGTAATTGAGCAGGCCGCATTTTCATGCCCACGCTTTTGGCACCTGCCGCATGATCAATACGGCTAAAAACCGTCACACCCTTTTTCTTCAATATTTTTTCAAGCTTATCAAGGGTTTCGGCCACGCTAAAATGACTCGGTTTAGTGATAAATTCCTGACCTGCCTGACTTACCCCCAAATTGAACATGATTAAAAGTGTTAGCAGCACATGTGATAAGCATTTCATGAGATATTACCTTAAAATATTTTAAGCGCAATGATACGTGAAATTGGTACAAATAACAGTGATTACCACCCCAGATTTGTCTTAATGACAAACAATGTAAGGTTTTTTAAAACCGATTTTTATCTATCAATAACCCATTGATATAACTTGTAATATTTTTTAATCCCTTAAATTTTACTTAAACCGAGCAATTAATTTAATAATTTAATACTTCTCTAATTTCTTTTTGTGTACTGTTTATATTAAAGCTCATCACATACCACAACCCCAACACCCGCCTGTATGTCATTTCAAGTAAAATAACACTGGCACTACTGTCTTCAATAATATAATTTCGATACGAAATAAATGCCCCTATATCGCGCTGGTCAGTTTTATATACATTTTCTACGGTCTCTTGATCCAGCCACTTGATAAAGAATATCTCAACCTGATCTGCAATGGGTGTTATTGCGTCATTACCATCCGGTAGATGATTTTTGATTAACTCAGATAAACACGCATTATTCGTTGGCATGCTATTAAAACAATTAGTAAGAGACAATTCAAATATTTCAATTGATTTAATGTCTTTACTAAACACTGGCTTAGCCATTAAAACAAATATAAAACACAGTATTAACGATTTAATTTTCATCAATATTTCCTTAATAAAAAATGTTCTTAATTAAGCTCTGCTTCCTTATTTATCTGGCACAAACCCCTTCTATTTTTAATTGTAGACCATAGATTTTAAGGTGTAGAAATTCACAACCACTTAAAAATCATTTAAAAACACAACTATCAGACGAAAGAAATAATTAAGCATTGATTTTACTCATATTTAATTATCACTTTGTGATATGTTTAGTCATCTTAAATTTTATTCACTTCGACGGCCCTCCCCCATTCGAAGTACTAATTAGCAATTGAACAAATGAGAAGCATTATGTTACGACCGAAAAAGTTTAAAACCACACTATTAACCAGTCTTTTATTACTCTGTAGCACCTCTGCTACATATGCTCACAAAAAGTTAGCCATTGATAAGGTTCATGGTGATTTGTCCGTTATGGTACTGGGTTCAGGTGGCCCCGTTGCCACTCCCAGCGCACGAGCTAGCGCGGGTTATATGATATTCACCGATGGTAAACCCCGCATTTTAATGGATATAGGCGGGGGCACTTATCAGCGTGTCGCAAAAAGCGGCATGAATGTTAAAGATGTCGATGTTATTCTGTTAACCCATTTGCATATTGACCATACCGGTGACCTTTCGCCATTTATTAAAACGGTTTATTTTCACAACCGTGGCGCCAATTTAAACCCGAATATTCCCCAATCTTTTCCACCGGGCCGCACCCTCCCATTTCGCATATTTGGCCCTGCCGCCAACGGTGTAAAATTTCCACCACCCGCAGGTTTACCTGACGTTGCACAATACCCTGCATCAACTGAATATGTGCATGGCCATTATGATGCCGCTACCGGTTTAGAACGTTATTTAAATATTTTTTCACGTGCCATCAGTGGCGGCATATTTGGCGTAACACCCACCGATGTATCACCTAACTGGTTAGCTTACAACCCTGAAGTGATTGTTGATGAAGGTGAAGGCGAAAATCGTTTATTAATTACCGCAGTGGGTATTAACCACGGCCCAGTTCCCGCACTGGCATTTCGTATTGAATACAAAGGCAAAACGATTGTGTACTCAGGCGACACCAGCTCACGCAGTGTAGCGCCGGATGGCACGCCATTAGAAAATGGCGGTAATATGGTTTCTATTTCTGAAAATGCAGATTTATTAATTTATGATACCGCGATTACTGACACACTACCGGCAGGCCCTACGGGCGCTGCATTTTTTCAACTACATACCACGCCATCACGCATTGGTGAAGTAGCACGTTCTGCCGGTGTTAAGCACTTATTGCTTTCACACATCACTCCAATTACTGAACCGCGTATTAAAGAAGTTAAAGCGTTAGTGCGTGCACAGGGATATGTTGGTGGAATGAAAGTGGCGAAAGACTTAAAAGTGATTAATTTGGATTAAATATTTTTAATTTCCACGCAAAGCGTCACTGCCATTAAGTTAAGGAATGTGAGTTATTCTCGTTCCAATGCTTTGCGTTGGAACGCATACACATCGGGCAGATTGTCGTTAAACGAGTTAGGTGGCGTATGAATT
>UOFF01000031.1_pt1 | contig 13253 bp, 14 predicted proteins | sample 1990091 | NCBI WGS metagenome assembly UOFF01 (sample SAMEA4728526, study PRJEB27164) | hydrothermal vent metagenome | biome: marine basaltic hydrothermal vent biome; feature: marine hydrothermal vent; material: mineral | place: Pacific Ocean | collected 2011-06-14/2011-07-23 | depth 1741 m | reverse complement strand
GTTAGAATAAGGCGCATTATAATTTGTAATCAATAGGGCGAAAATGACTATGTCTAATATTAAAATCGGCATTTTAACTGCATCAGATCGTGCCAGTGCGGGGGTATATGAAGATCTCTCGGGGCCTGCAATTATTGATACGTTAAATGATTACTTAACGTGTGAATGGGAGCAGGTGTATAAAGTGATCCCTGATGACCAGCCGGATGTGGAAGCGGCGTTAATTGATATGGCAGATAACCAGGATTGTTGCCTAATTGTTACCACCGGCGGTACCGGACCAGCCCCCAGAGATTTAGTGCCAGAAGCCACGGAGGCCGTGTGTGATAAAATGATGCCAGGTTTTGGTGAATTGATGCGTCAGGTGAGTTTGCAATACGTACCCACCGCTATTTTATCTCGCCAAACGGCGGGCATTCGGGGTAAAAGTTTTATCGTGAATCTACCGGGTAAGCCAAAGTCCATTCGTGAATGTTTAGATGCGGTTTTTCCTGCCATACCTTATTGTATCGATCTTATAGAAGGGCCTTTTTTAGAATTTGACCCTGAAGTGATTAAGGTCTTTCGGCCTAAAACCAAATAGCTATTAACTAAAATGGTCAATAAATAATCAGAAATACAGCCTTAGTTGATTTTGTTCGTCGTAAGTAAGGCGATTAATTGTATAACATGGGTAAAAAAGGGTTTAAATTTTTGTCAATTGGCCTTATCTTATCTGTCTAAATTTATTTAACCTCTTTACCAATTCAAATTTGTTTTGTTGTAGAGATAACTAAGGATCCTGATATGGGTGTACTTGTTGGTCGTGAAGCGCCAGATTTTACTGCAGCAGCAGTTTTAGGTAATGGCGAAATTGTAGATGATTTTAATTTTAAAGCAGCAACGGAAGGTAAAAATGCGGTTGTTTTCTTTTACCCATTAGATTTTACCTTTGTTTGTCCATCAGAATTAATTGCATTTGATCATCGTTTAGACGAGTTTAAAAAACGCAATGTTGAAGTGATTGGTGTGTCTATTGACTCGCAATTTTCACATAACGCATGGCGTAATACGGCGATTAATGACGGTGGTATTGGCCCAGTAGGCTATACACTAGTAGCTGATGTAAAGCATGAAATTTGTACGGCATATGATGTAGAGCATCCTGATGATGGCGTTGCTTTCCGTGGTTCGTTTTTAATTGATACCCATGGCATGGTGCGTCATCAAGTGGTTAACGATTTACCATTAGGCCGTAACATTGATGAAATGCTGCGTATGGTTGATGCACTCGCTTTCCACGAAGAGCATGGTGAGGTTTGTCCTGCGGGCTGGAAAGGTGGAGACAAGGGTATGGATGCGTCGCCTAAAGGCGTTGCTGAATACTTGTCTACAGAAGCTGATAAACTATAAGACTGAAAGATTAGGTCGGGCGTGCTTGTGTGCCTGACCTAGTTGATGTACTAGGTTTTTAATATTGCCCGTCCATTACGTTGCCAATGTCTTCAAAAAAACTATTTTGAAATTGTGCGTCATTTCCGTTTAATAAACCAAAAATGATTAAGCCAATAAATAAAGTAATAAATATTGTGGCGCCAATGACTTGGCCCCAATCAATAGGGCGCTTTTTGTGCTTTTGTGGCATGATGTTTAATTTGCTCTCCACCTATAAACCTAGGTTAATCATTTATTATTCAATTAATTCATATTCTTATCTACCATTGTAGACGAGGTTAGCTTAAATGCTAGTTGGAGTACTAGTTTTGGCAATGGGTGCAGTAAAAAGTGGAGCGTTGTCCCTGTTTGATTTGTGTAATGGGTTTATTGCATAGGGTGCACGGCTGGTCTGTACGGCCATAAACGAGTAAAGTTTGCTGGAAGTAACCGGGTTTGCCATCGTGTTGGGTGAAGTCTTTTAACGTGGTTCCGCCTTGTGCAATAGAGCGTTCAAGTATGTCTTTTACACAAACGACCAAGCGCTGATAGCGAACGAGGGAGATTTTGTGTGCGCTGCATTTGGGGTTTATGCCAGCGCTAAATAATGATTCGTTCGCATAGATATTGCCAACCCCAACTACTATTTGGCTATTCATGAGCAATATTTTTATGGCGACTTTGCGTTTACGGCTGGCGTTATATAAATAATTAGCATCGAATGCATCACTTAAAGGCTCGGGGCCAAGGTTGCAAATGAGCTTATGTTTCAGTGGATTGGTTTTTGTCCACAGTACCGCACCGAAACGCCGTGGATCACGTAAGCGCAATACTGTGTTGTTAAACACAATGTCAAAATGATCATGTTTTTCGGCGGGTGTTTGTTTGTCGAGAATACGCAAGCTACCTGACATGCCCAGATGTAAAATAACCGTACCGGCATGGGTGCGTAATAGAATATATTTACCCCTGCGTTCAACCTGTAAAATGGTTTGGTCAATCAATTGTTTTTTTAATGTGGTGGGTATTGGCCAGCGTAATTTTTTTTGTCGAATCACAACATCGGTGACTTTTTGGTTGAGAATATGTGGTTCAATGCCTCGTCTTGACGTTTCAACTTCGGGCAATTCAGGCATTTGGAGCAGCCTGTTCGACATGTGCAAATAAAAGTTGTTTTAGTGAAATATCCAAATGATACTCAATGCCTATGTTAGGCACTGCTAAAATAAGAACTGAATCATTCTCGGTTATTTCATAAGTGATAGTGGATTTATTATCGCTAATTTTTAGTTTTCCCAAGTTTTTTCGTGGCATGTATTTATGCACCGCAAACGCTTGAGCCGATAGCCAATTTTGCAGTAATTCTTGTATTTGATCTGCATTTAAAATGTGTTTTCCTGTAGAGTTCCATTTTCCATCACGCGTTTTTTGAATATTGATAACAGGGGACTGTATGCGGGTTATTTTTATACCATCGGGTAAAAGTGCTAAGTTAATGAAGCTCACGGCTTGCGCACTGACTAAAGGGTATATTTGTTCTTGGGCCAGGGCCATTTTGTTTTCGGCAAGCAAATAGCGTTGATTATTCATGGGATTTATTTTACCAAATGCAATTTCGGTATTATTAAATTTAATGCGCGCTCGGGGAGGTGACAGTGCATAATCGGCCAAATTTAAAGTGTCTATAGCATGGCTTTTTTTAATGGGTAATTGGGCTAGATTAAGTAAAGTTTGTATTCTAAATGGATGTGCTTTTATTAAAAAAGGCGTCAGCATAATCCAAACGCCTTGTTTGTTTTTTCTAAATTTAATACTTCTGCCTTTGGGGCGCGGTATTTCTATGTCAGTAATGGTGTCTATTTTAAGCGAGCTTAAATATTGAATATCATGTGGTTTGTTTTTTTGATTTATAAAAAACGTAATAGCCAATGCTAAAAAAATAAATAAACCCAGGTTAACTAATATTCGACTGTTCATGTTTTTAATGTGATTTCTATGGGTTTACTTTTTACGGCGCTTAGACCAAATGGCGGCACCCATGATAAAAAAGAAAATAGGTAATGCGAATAAAAAGACCAGCCCCAGTAAAGCGGCAACCGGCGCTGAAAGATTAAGGCGTAAATCTGGCGCGTTTTTAGGCGCGATAGAAATAAGCTTTTCATTTTGAGTGAGCCAATTAAACGTATTAAGAATGAAGTCTAAGTTGGCGCCTTTTCCTAAGTTATTATTTGCAATAAAGTCAGTATCACCTATCACTACAACACGTTGAGTCACTTTTTTATCTTGCAGAGTGATTTGACGCTGTTGCGCAATGCCAATGCTCAGTGGGCCGGCAAAGTCTTTGGTTTTATCAAATGCTAGCCCTAATAAAAAATCACCGGTTTCAGCCCAGCTGGTATCGGCGGTAATTAATAAATTAGTGGCTAACCATTGGCCTTGCTGAGGTGTGTTAGTTGTGTCATGAACCAGCGCGGCGGCTGTGGTGAATAATGTATAGTATTGCATTTTTTCGGTAATGGGGTGACGTTTGTATTCTAAAATAGGCACCATTGCTGGATGGCTTAATTTCAACATGGCATTAACTTTTTGATTGCTGTCAACAACGATGCCGTCAATTACATTAATTCTGAGTGCAGCGAGTAAGGCGAGTTGAGATGCTTCTGGAGCCGGGTCTTGTAACATTAGCAAGTGTCCGCCCGCTTTAATGTATTGCAGTATTTTTTTTTGTTCGGTATCTAGTAGTGGCTTATTAATTGAGCTTAATACTAAAACAGAATTTTCAAGGGTTAATGCTTGGTTAATTAGGTTTATATTTTGAACGTCAAAGCCTTTAAGGGTAAGCTGATTGGCAAGTTGTTGGTAGCCTGTCTCTGAATCATCGCCTATGCTGCGTTCGCCATGTTGAGTTAAAAATAACAACTGGGGTTTATTATCGAGTTGTAAGCGAATTAATGCATTAGATAATGCATCTTCCGATAAATTATCAATGCGCTCTGTTTTGTCATTGTATTCAATAACCGTTTGGCCATAGCGTGTGACTTGATCGCTTTTGGCTTGTGCCAAAAATATATCTGGGTTGATTATTTTGAATTTAAAGTCAGCTTTGTGGTCTTGATAATTTTTTAAAACTTCATTGACCGCTTTGGTTAGTGTTGGGTTATCTGGTTGATAACTGCGTACGGTAATTTCAAAAGGCATTTGGCTTAATAATTGCGTCGTATCGTCGCTTAGTGAGTGCCGTTTTCCTGCAGTCCAATCGCTACGAAAATTGTATTCGTTACTTAACCAGCCGGCAAAACCCGTGCTGCCGAGCAACAGAAAAATAAATAAAATATGCTGAATGCGGTATTGGTGCTGAGATTTTTGGGTGACTTTCATTAGCTTTGTAGTCGCTGTGAATCAAGCTGACGTATGCTGAGTAAAATAAAACTCAAACTAAATAAAACAAAGTAGGCGATATCCGCGGTGTTAACAATGCCCCGTAGCATTTGAATGCTGTGGTAAGTAATGGATAAATAATTAAAAAAATTATCACCTTCTGTTGTTGCACTGCCCGCGATATTAATGATTAAAAATAAAATCAGTAAGCCAAAGGTGCCTGCTGCTGCATTAACTGGCTGAGAACTGATGGATGACATGAATAAACCCAGGGCAATAAACGCGGCTAAAGTTAAAAATAACCCGAGGATGCCCGAGGCAAATTTTCCCATATCAAGCTCGGTCGCTGAAAGCAGAAATAAAGGCATTAGACTTATCATTAAAATGATGAGTGAAAAAAAGATTAAAGCGCCTAAATATTTTCCCAAAATAATTTCTGTCATGGATACAGGGGATGATAATAATAACTTTAATGAGCCGCTGTGTTTTTCTTCGCTTAATAGGCGCATAGTAATGAGCGGGCAAATGATTAATAATAACACTTTGGAAAAATCAAACAGCGGTGCCACGATTAAATCGGTGACCCCGGGTGCGCCTTTTATTTTTATGAGTTCAGGTTGTAGCTCGAAAAAATAATCGATAAAGCCTAAAAATTTCCAGGCCATAATAATTTGCACAACGCCTAAAATGATCCAGGCTAAGGGGGATAAAAACAGACTGCGCAGTTCGCGTAAAGCGATTTGAATAATCATGGCTTATCCCTTTCTTCATCGGCGTTAGGGTATGTGTCTTCGCCGGATGTTAGGGTTAGAAATATTTCTTCCAGGGTGTTTTCTTTAGGGCAAAGTGATAGTAGCCCCCAGTGCTGGTTAACACAATGTTGGCTGATGTCAGCAAGTGATGTGTGTAAATTTGCACCGCTGAGGCTGTAATGATTATGATCGTGTGTTTCTATGCGCTCAACGCCGGGTAATTGTTTTAAGTCGCTAATATCAACTGATTGTTGCAATTTGAGGCTAACCTTGTTACTTTGCTTGAGTTCATCCATTGATTGGTTTATAACGGATTTTCCCTGATGGATCATTTGCACACGGCTACACACGGCTTGTACTTCCGGCAAAATATGGGTGGATAAAATAACCCCATGTTGTTCACCTAGCTGAAGAATCAATTTACGAATTTCTATCATCTGAATAGGGTCAAGGCCTACGGTGGGTTCATCTAATATGATAACGTCGGGTTGGTGAATAATGGCTTGCGCAATTCCGACACGCTGTTGGTAGCCCTTAGATAAATTGCTAATTAAGCGTTTAGTGTAGCCTTCAAGACCACATTGTTCGATGGTTTGTTCGTAGAAGGGCTTTATTTTATTTTTTTTAACGCGCCGCAAGCGCGCTGCATAGTGCAAATATTCGGTAACGGTTAGCTCAGGATAGAGCGGGGGCTTATCCGGCAAATAGCCGATACTCTGCTTGGCTTTATTAGGCTGTTCGAGTAAGTCTGCCGTATTAATAATTATTTCACCCGCACTGGGCGCTAATACCCCACAGAGCATTTGCAGGCAGCTGGATTTACCCGCGCCATTTGGTCCCAATAAACCTAAAATTTCACCTTGATGTAATTCTATTGTTACATCATTTACCGCGTGGGTATCACCGTAATACCGGTGTAGATTATTGGCTTGAATAAGGGCAGGCATGGAACGAAATATTAGCAGGAAAATCTAAGCATACAAGCGTTAACATGAGTCTTTCATTGGAATGTTGCTTTTTTGAGAAATAATGGCGATTAAAGTGTAAATTGTACAAGAAATAGCGGTAATTATATAAGCGGCAACACGTGTATCTCGCTTAGAATAAATATAAAGAAAAATTAATTTTAAAGAGGCCTTGTGTATGAGCAGTGAGAATAATGATTTAATGATAAAAGATCCCGTTTGTGGAATGACGGTCAAGCCTGATAGTAAAGTGTTCACGGAGTATAAACGTTATACGTATCATTTTTGCAGTGATCACTGCCTAGATAAATTTCAAGCACATCCTGAAAAATATGTTGAGCATGATCCTGTGTGCGGCATGGAAGTTACACCTGATAGTGAGCATAGTCATCACTATCGAGATAATAACTGGCATTTTTGCAGTGAAAATTGTCTTGAAAAATTTAAGGCGAGTCCAGAGTCTTATTTAAATAAAGCAGAGGCTGATGAGCCCACTGCTGAAGTTGATACTTCAGCAACCTATACTTGTCCTATGCACCCTGAAGTCGAACAGCAGGGGCCGGGAATTTGCCCAAAATGCGGCATGGCATTAGAACTTATGGGAGTGCCTGTTGCGGCGACTAAAACCCAATATACCTGCCCGATGCACCCGGAAATCATTCAAGATGAGCCGGGTAGTTGTCCTAAATGTGGCATGGCACTGGAATCCATGAACGTCGCGGTAGAAGAAGATAACGAAGAACTGAATGACATGAGTCGGCGATTCTGGGTAAGCAGTGTCTTGGCTTTTCCGGTGTTTATTCTTGCAATGGTGGCTGACTTAATGCCATCGCTTTTGCCGAGCGGGTTGACCATGGGTAATGTGCAATGGATTGAGTTTGTTCTGGCATCACCTGTGGTGTTGTGGGGTGGGTGGCCATTTTATGTGCGTTTTTGGTTATCGGTTAAAACCTGGAACTTAAACATGTTTACCCTGATTGGTTTAGGGGTTTCGGTTGCATATGTCTATAGTCTTTTTGCGTTGTTTAAGCCAGAGCTTTTTCCCGTTGTTACGCAAATGGAAGGTGGGCTAGTTGATGTTTATTTTGAAGCGGCAGCTGTGATTACCGCATTAGTGTTGCTGGGTCAGGTGCTGGAGCTACGTGCACGTTCTCGTACGAATGCGGCGATTCAAATGTTGCTTGGGCTTGCGCCTAATACCGCTCGTATTGTGCGTGAAGATGGGCAGGAAGAAGACATCTCATTGGAGCAGGTCAAAGCAGGAGATAAATTGCGTATACGGCCGGGTGAAAAAATCCCGGTTGATGGCGTGGTGGTTGATGGTGAGAGCCATGTTGATGAATCGATGGTTACCGGTGAGCCCATTGCCGTTGCAAAAACTGAAGGCGAACGCTTAATTGGCGCAACGGTGAATGGAACAGGCAGCTTGTTAATGGTGGCTGAAAAAGTGGGTGCGGATACCTTGCTGTCACAAATTGTTAACATGGTGGCTGAGGCGCAACGTTCGCGTGCACCTATTCAAAAATTGGCTGATACGGTTGCCGGATATTTTGTGCCAGCGGTGGTGCTTATTGCGCTTATTGCATTTTCAATATGGAATATATGGGGCCCAGAACCCAGATTGGCTCATGCTATTATTAATGCAGTTGCGGTGTTAATTATCGCTTGTCCTTGTGCATTAGGGTTGGCTACACCCATTTCTATTATGGTGGGAACTGGCCGTGGCGCGACTGCTGGCGTATTAATTAAAAATGCGGAAGCACTAGAGCTGATGGAAAAAGTGGATGTTTTGGTGGTTGATAAAACAGGCACATTAACCGAAGGTAAGCCCAAACTGGTTAATATTCAGGTCAAGGATGGCTTTGAGCAGGATAATGTATTAATGCTTGCTGCCAGTTTAGAGCGCTCCAGCGAGCACCCGTTAGCTGAAGCCATTGTTCGTGGTGCGAAGGCCAAAGAAATAACGCTGTTACCGATTGATGGCTTTCAATCAATCACCGGTAAAGGTGTGGTTGGCAAAGTCGATGGCAAACAAATTGCGTTAGGTAATTTAAAGTTATTACAAAGTTTGGATATTGATGCAGGAGAGTTACCTGTATTAGCGGATGAGTACCGCAATGAAGGCCAGACCGTTATGTTGATTGCCGTTGACAATAAAGCAGCGGGCTTAATTGGTGTAGCCGACCCAATTAAAGACTCAACCCCAGAAGCTATTGCAAATTTGCATGCGGAAGGAATTACCGTAGTAATGTTAACGGGAGACAGTAAAAAGACCGCCGAAGCCGTTGCTAGAAAGCTTGATATAGACCGTGTAGAAGCTGAAGTTTTGCCAGACCAGAAAGCCGCAATAGTGAAAGAGCTGCAGGCTGCGGGTAAAATAGTGGCAATGGCGGGTGATGGCATTAATGATGCACCTGCTTTAGCTCAGGCGCAAGTGGGCATTGCCATGGGAACAGGTACTGACGTTGCTATGGAAAGCGCGAGCGTGACATTAATAAAAGGCGACCTTAGAGGCATTGTTAGAGCGCGCCGCTTAAGTCGAGCCACGATGCGAAACATACGCCAGAATTTATTTTTTGCTTTTGTTTATAACGCCGCAGGTGTGCCGGTCGCGGCAGGTATTTTATATCCTATATTTGGTGTGCTGCTTTCACCAGTGATTGCCGCAGCTGCAATGAGCTTTAGTTCTGTTTCTGTGATTACCAATGCGTTGCGGTTGAAAAATACCGAGCTTTGACCAATAAAAGCCCTCTCTTCCTTGCGAGGAGAGGGTTGGAGTTTGTTCTTCTATCCTAGTATTCTTCTTGCTCTGGCAGCCGACTAAATGCTGTTTAGCACATCATCAGCCCAGTTAATAGCTTCTATATTGACATCGGTGAGTTGTTCGGTGCTTAAATCAGCAAAGCGAATATTCATCCAGTCGCCTTCTTCTTGCGCTAATGTGCAATTGATCGCATTACCCAGTTCACCTTCGCGATTTAATAATGCGGCAATAACATCATCTGCGAGGGGGAGAGGGGTAATCAGTTCTTCAAGGCTACGATCCATGAGTAGGTCGAGTGATGAAAACATGCCTACAGTGAAAAAACTATCTGATGAATTGATATTGGCTTTATCTGCTAATAATTCACAGCTGCGGGCCCGTATCATTGAGATGCGAACCTGTTCTCGCGGCTTTTCATCCATGCCGCTTAAGGCCATCATTGACGCCCAGGTGCAAAGCTGTTTGCGGCCCAGCATAACAATGGCATGTTGAATAGAGTCTATTTTTGACGGGCGTGAAAAAAATGCGGAATTCATGAGCTGTAAAATTTTATAGCTTAAGGCGACGTCTTTACTAATGATGGCAACTACGGCATCAGTGTCGGTATCGGGGTTATATAAAGTAGAGAGTAAATTGATAATGTTCATTTGGTTAGACGCTAATGACTCGCCTTTAACAATGCGGGGTCGATTAAGAAAAAAACCTTGAATGTAGTCGACGCCTACATTGTGACAGATGTCATAGTTGTCATGGTTGGTGACATGATCGGCTAAAATAATGGGGTGGAGTTTTTTTAGAATGCTCAAATGATCGCGTATTTCATTAATTTCTAGGCTTTCTATATTAATGTCGATAATGCTTGCCATGCTCGATAATGGTTGCAGTTTTGGGTATTGTAAATAATTATCTAAGGCCAGTTTGAAGCCACTTTTAGCCAGACGCTGAGTGCCTGCAATAACGTCATCGGTGACATTAATGTAAGAGGGTATTTTTAAAATAACCCTGTTGGTGGGAAGAGGGAGTTCGTAGTCGCTTTGTAAAAAATGGTCGGTCAGGGTGATGAAGGCGGTTTTTTTGCCAACCAGTTTATCAATGCCTATTTCCATAAAGGCATTAATGATTACCTCAGACGTAGCCTTATCGGCTTCTACCGGCTGGTTTTCGGGTTGTGCTTCTGGGTTACTACCTGAGTATGACATTAACTCGTAGGCATAAACCTCTAAGTCACGGGTGTAAATAGGTTGTCGTCCAACAAAAATCTCTGCCATCTTTAATATTCTTATCGCTGTGCTTATAATGGGGTGTCTTTGTTCTTGTCTCTTTATTCTTGTATGGGAGTATTTAGATAATAGTATAAAACTTATAGGAATTGGGGTTTTTTGCTATAAATTTTTTAAAGAGTGGACATAAAAAAACCCGCGACAGAGTGGCGGGTTTTTAGCGTAGTAAATGAAGCTATTATTTGATTTTAGCTTCTTTATACATCACATACTTACGTACAACAGGATCAAATTTTTTGATCTCCATTTTTTCAGGCATGTTTCGCTTGTTTTTGTCTGTGGTATAGAAGTGACCTGTACCGGCAGATGAGACTAATTTAATTTTTTCACGCATTACTTTTCTCCTTAAACCTTTTCGCCACGAGCGCGCATTTCGGTTAATACGGTATCAATGCCTTTCTTGTCGATAAGGCGCATACCTGATGTTGAAACACGTAATTTTACGTAACGCTTCTCACTCTCAACCCAAAAGCGGTGATTGTGTAGGTTAGGCAAAAAACGACGACGCGTTCTGTTCTTCGCGTGGGATACATTGTTACCTGCCATAGGCTTTTTGCCTGTGACTTGACATACTCTAGCCATGGATGACTCCAGTCAAAACTTTAATATATAAAGGGCCTGCTGGTGGGCTGCACCGAGCAAACTCTGGGAATTCGAAAAGGGGCGTAATCATACCGGATTTATTAAAAATTAACAAGCAGGCTTGATATTGCATTGGCGAATTGAGGGACTTCACTGTATAGTATCAGACAATATCATTTATATCGTTAGTTGATTTCAAAAATTCTAACGCATTGAATTATATCGTTAAATATTGTTAATCCCAAAAGACAGGCATTATGGACATTGTATATATCCGCGACTTACGCATTGAAACCGTTATTGGTATTTATGACTGGGAACGTGAAATTCGTCAAACGGTTAGCCTAGATTTAGAAATGGGCACAGACATCCGTAGTGCCGGCGAAACAGATCATATAGACGACACTTTAGATTATAAATCAGTGGCTAAGCGCCTAATCGACTTTATTGAAAAATCTGAATTTCAACTGGTTGAAGCACTAGCAGAGCAGTGTGCGCAAATTATTCTAAATGAATTTGATGTACCTTGGCTTAAATTGCGACTCAGTAAGCCAGGTGCAGTGACAGGATCTCGTGATGTTGGCGTGATTATTGAGCGCAGTAAAGTTTAATGGCCTGGGTATACATCAGCTTAGGCAGCAATATTGACCGTGAGGCGCTGACCCGAGTAGGCGTTAGTGCATTACAAGCGCAATATGGCGATTTGTTGCTGTCTTCGGTATATGAAAGTGAAGCCGTGGGGTTTGACGGTGAAGATTTTTATAACATGGTCATTGCTTTGCAAACCGGTGACAGTGTGTATTCTGTGGCTAAGTGGTTACGTACCATAGAAGACCGGAATGGTCGGGAACGAAATGGCTCTAAATTTTCATCAAGAACCTTAGATTTAGATTTATTGTTGTATGACAATTTAGTGATAAACCAAGGCAAGCTGCAAATTCCCCGCGATGAAATATTACAGCGCGCCTTTGTACTGTGGCCCATGGCTGAAATTGCGCCTAACGTAAAGCATCCAGAAGTAGATAAAACCTATGCCGAGTTATGGGCGAATTTTGATAAAGAAAAAGAAAAGCTTGAACCTATTGAGTTTGAGTTTTCATAATGCACAACTTCGAAATCCCGCGAATACATCATTTCTTTCTGGGCCATAATACGTGCGCCAGGTATTGCGTATCATGCGAGAAGGCGTGCACCAGCCGCCCCCTCTTAATACCTTAGTTTTACTGAACAGGGGTTGTGAATAATCCTGATACATGTCTGGGGTAAATCCAGGGTAGGGGTTAAATGTGTTTGTAACCCATTCCCAAGTGTTGCCGAGCATTTGTCGGCAGCCAAATGCGCTGTCACTTTCGGATAATGCGCCTACATCGATGGTGCCCATGGCACGACTGTTCATATTGACAACATTGGATGTTGGTTGTGAGTTGTCCCATGAATTGCCCCAGGGGTAGGTGCGTTTTTCATTAATATTTTCCGGCGTGCCTGAGGCAGCAAGCTCCCACTCCGCCTCACTGGGTAAACGGCGACCCGCCCAATGACACCAAGCATTAGCTTCATACCAGTTAATGTGAATGACTGCCGCATGGGGGCGCAATGTTTGCCATTGGTCAAATTGCTGTATTAACCAGTTGCCATCGGCATCTTTTTTCCAGCCGTTGGGTGTGGTGATGTTATTATCTTGCAACCAAGCCCAGCCTTCATCATCCCAGAATGCTTTGTTTTGATACCCATTGTCATCCACAAAGTTAGCGAATTGTTGATAACTGGTGGCGGTTTTTGCAATGGAAAAAGGATTTACCATGATGGGGTGTTGCCACTTTTCATTATCAAAACAAAAATCAATATCTTTGGGTGCGCCTAAAAAATATTCACCACCGGTTATGTTGGCATCACCGGTTAATGGTCCTGCAGTATATTTGGGGTCATTTAACACCGTATTAGTAAAAACGGGTGCTGGGTAATTCAGCGTGCGACGGCTATAGGTAAAGGCTTCGGTATGCATGTCTTCATGAAATAGGGCGTAACGGGTTAAGTAAATATCTTTATCAGTAATATGGTTGGCAGCTAATCGATTAATTTCTGCATCCAGTACTTGCTGCATGTAAGCTTTGGTTTGTTC
>UOFF01000269.1_pt1 | contig 13313 bp, 10 predicted proteins | sample 1990091 | NCBI WGS metagenome assembly UOFF01 (sample SAMEA4728526, study PRJEB27164) | hydrothermal vent metagenome | biome: marine basaltic hydrothermal vent biome; feature: marine hydrothermal vent; material: mineral | place: Pacific Ocean | collected 2011-06-14/2011-07-23 | depth 1741 m | reverse complement strand
ATATCGCCAAATATAAATCACCTCACTATAAAACCAAAAAATAGTTGGCTTACACGTTCAATTTCTGGAGAAAACCTTTATTAATTGTCCGTTTTCACAAAAACATCACTAATAGCACAATAAATACAATAATGTGAATCCATTCAAACTTCATTTCAATCAAAATTGGTAACATAAATCACACATACGAGGTACATAGAAATGCTTTACCGAGTGCATTTCGATTACCACTTTAAATTTTTATTTTATTTAACGTAACAAACTATAACTCACCTAGATTGTTATTTTAACATTTAAAATTAAATGACAAAGCTGTTGAAAAAGTTAAAAAAATATTACTAGAAAACACATTAGTTAGACATATTGAGCAGGATAACTTACTTAGCCATATTTACAAATACGCTAATATCAAAAAAGTTGTTGAACTAGCTGTATTTGCTGATTTTTTTAAAGGAATTGACGTTATGTTACTTAAATTAAAGCCCAAAATTCAGGTTAAAAGACCAACTTTAAAGTACATATTTTTAAGCGCATTTGCCTCCATGTCATTTATTTTCTATTGGGGTATTAACCCGGCATACGCAGGCCATCCCATTCAACAAGCCATGTCAAACTCAACCTTTACTAGCTCGGATACAACCAATCGAATTATCATTAAATATAAAAACAATTCGGCATTAAATTCCAGCAACACACTGCCTGCAGCGGCCGTTTCAAACGCTTCAGCCAATACGGGTTTGACGTTACAGCACATACGCCGCACATATTCTGGTGCACACATTATGCAAATGCATCAACATCTTCATATTTCACAATTAGGCAGTATATTAAATTCACTTAATGCTGACCCGGATATTGAATATGCTGAACCCGACTTATTACTTAAGCCTTTATTAACACCCAACGACCCGCGCTATAACGAGCAATGGGGTTATTACGAAAGTACTGCTGGCATAAACCTACCACCTGCTTGGGATATCACTCAAGGTTCTGGCGCGGTGGTTGCTGTTATTGATACCGGTTATCTTCCCCACTCAGATTTAACGGCAAATATACTGCCTGGATATGACATGATAAGTGATGCCAACATCGCACAAGACGGTAATGGCCGGGATAGCGATGCAACAGACATGGGCGATTGGGCGCCTGCTGGCGCTTGTGGCAATAATTCATCACCATCGAATAGCAGCTGGCATGGCACTCATGTGGCGGGCACCATTGCCGCATTGGGTAATAACAGTATTGGGGTTACTGGTGCTGCCTATCAAGCAAAAATTTTGCCCGTGAGGGCATTAGGTCGTTGCGGTGGTTTTGTTTCAGATATTTCTGACGGCATCATTTGGGCAGCCGGTGGTTCAGTGCCGGGCGCACCCACAAACCCTAACCCTGCAAATGTCATTAACTTAAGCCTTGGTGGCAATGGCAACTGCGGCATTACACAGCAAAATGCGATTAATACGGCACGTAATTTAGGTGCAACTATTGTGGTTGCAGCCGGTAATGCAAACACCAATGCCGCTAACTCTAACCCTGCTAATTGTAACGGTGTTATCGCGGTTGCTGCCGTAGATAGAAGCGGTAGAAAAGCCTCTTATTCAAACTTCGGCAACGTAGTTGATTTAGCAGCACCGGGAGGCGGGTCCGGTAACGGTATTCTTTCCACATTAAATAACGGCACAAGAGCCGTTGGCAGCGATACCTATCGATTTTATCAGGGTACCAGTATGGCAAGCCCACACGTTGCCGGTGCTGCAGCACTTCTCTACTCACTAAATTCCGCAATCACACCTGCACAAGTTGAACAAATTTTAACATCAACCGCGAAACCTTTTCCTGCCACCTGTAACCAATGTGGCAGCGGTATCGTTGATGCATTTGCGGCTATTTCAACGATTAACGGAACACCATCACCTGGACCCGCACCGGCACCGGCACCAACACCTGGTTCGGGAAACACACTTGTTAACGGTGTAGCATCAACTGGCTTAAGCGGCACCGGACAAAGTGAGTCAAGACATACCATCGTGGTGCCTACTGGTGCCTCTGATTTACAGTTTAACATTGTATCTGGCACAGGTGATGCGGATTTATACGTTAAATTTGGTAGCGCACCCACCTTGCGTAACTATGATTGTAGACCTTACCGGAATGGCAATTTTGAAACCTGCAATATAGCCAATGTTCAAGCAGGCACTTATCATGTTATGTTAATTGGTTTTTCAAGCTATAACGCTGTATCTCTTACCGCCAGTTTCACGGCGCCTGCTACAGCCCCTGCCCCCAACCCAATAAGCAATAGCATAAATGAAACGGATTTATCATCAACACGTGGACAATGGTTAAATTACTCACTTGATGTACCAGCGGGTGCAACTCAATTCACGATTAATATTGCTAACGGCAGTGGAGATGCTGACCTGTATGTTCGCTTTGGTGTTACACCCACCACAAGAAATTATAACTGTAGACCTTACCGAAATGGTAATATAGAGCGGTGTACTTTCAACAACCCGCGAGCCGGCACCTGGTTTATCGGGCTTCGCGCTTTCGCAACTTTTTCAGGCGTCAGCCTTAACGCTGAATACACACCTTAAATACATTAACGATTTTTTCAAATAAAGATTAACTATCACCCAATTTTTGTTTGAACAAGCCCACCCTAACATACGGCATCGCAATAACGCCCCCTCTTGGGGGTGGGCTTTTTTTATCCATCACTCGCATAACTAATTTAACCACTCATTCACTTTCTTAACTGCAATATCAATATAGGGTGCAGCATTTTCAATCAGCTTTTCGGGTATGGTCAATAAAACAAAGTTTTCTCTATGTTTAGGGTTTACAAGATCATCATTCGCTGCAAGGTAATTTTTTATATTCGATTTTTGTATACGCACTTTTGACGGTGAATGTTTCTTTTCAAGAAGATGGCAAAAAATTTGTGTGCTAGCAATATTTAAGTCCGGAAGAAAAGTACGATGCACCCTGTCATAATATAAGCCTTTAGACCAGCCATCTTTAGTATCACTATTTCCTACAAACATCATTTTAGTCATATTTGAATCTACAACCTTATAATTCCATTCTTGATCTTCATCATTTAAACCACTCTTCCCAAAAAAATATTCTGATTCCGATTTTTGAGAAAAGTAACGTCCACCACCCGGCATATAAATATCCACTGTGTCATCCACATAAAAATGTAACAAGCATTGATATTCATAATTAATCCGCCGAATCTCAATGGCAACAGCTTGCAAGCCGTTATCTAATTTAACAACAGCTTGTGAGCTTAATTTAAAGCGTTCAGAAAAACTTTTGTTGTATATCACACTAAAATAACTTTCACCGGTGATGAGTTGCTTGTCTAATATATTATTCGTATTATCACTGCAAGACACGCTAAAACAGCCAAAAGTGATGCCCAGAAAACATTTTTTTAAGGTATTTTTATCCAACATTTTATATTTTTATCCTTGGAACAGCACTAAACAGAGGTCAAGCTAATGACTTCCAGCCCAATTCTTTTAAATGAACATAGCTGCTGCTGAGTGTATCGACAATGTTTTTTATGCTGTGTTGAGCTAAATGCCTAGAAGCTCCCAGCATTTTACTGTCACCCCAGTGATTAACATAAATGTCTTCAACCTTGCCAATATGCCGACCATTTAACCAACTCACCATATCGCCACTGGCACGGATATGCAAAATATTTTCAGCATTCAACCTGGCAAGATGATATGACCCAATATTATTGAATAAATACCCTCCAATAAAAGAGCGCATTACACTGGGTGCATTAAAAGTCACCGTGGGTTTTCCCCCATGCCTAGCGGACAATATTGTCGCCAAGCCACCGCCCAATGAATGCCCGGTTAAATAAAAATTGTACTTACCAAAAAACTCTCGATTTGCAAGTCTTTTTATTTCTGCATAGGCTTGTTTTGCACTTTCAAGTTGACTGGGCGAATGCCCAAGCATGATTTGAACATCTGAAAGAATATCTGACCTATCGGCCTCTTCACCCCCTAAATCGGTACCCCGAATGGCCAGCACCACATCTCTTTTTTTGTGATTAAAATAATATTCTGCATAAAACCCTAAACCCGATAGCGGCCCATAATGCAATTTTTTATACCAGTCTCTATAAACGACTTTAGTTGAGTCATAGGTCATTTCTGACAATTTAGCGAGTTCGAACACTGATGCCATGAGATATTTCCTTATTTTCCATTTTAATATTTTTCTGCTCTATAGCCTAATATATTACGAAGGCCAACGCAACGACTTACCCTTCATTTTTGAATTCATAACGCTTTGGGTATATACCTAATTAAGATAATTAATTGTCTCAGTGTAAAAGAGGGAAATAACTTGCATGTAAAAAACCAGGGCGTAAACCCAATGATTTTCAAGCAATTCCCATCGATGCTTTCACACAGCGTATTATTTCATAATCATATTCACCCTCTAAATTCTCGAAAATAGGTTTGAGTTTTTTGGCCTCATCGCCTAAGTCTAATATGGTATTTTGAATAATTTTAATTTCATCTTGCGGAAGTGTGACCACATCATTTAATTCAACATGTTCCAGTTGAATTAGTTTTGCTAAATGATTATAGATAGTCGATTCGCCAATGCCTCTATGAATCGATATTGCACCTGCATCCATACCACTTCTGAACAGCACTAAAGTTTCATCCAGTGTATCTGTTTTTATCCCATTCATTTCTTGAGCTTCATGCCCTTGCAATACCGCTAAAAATTCATCGGCATAATTTTCTAATTTAGCCGCGCCCACACCACTGATATTGGCAAACTGTTGATGATTTTGCGGTAGCCTATCCATCATATCCATTAAGGTAGCATCATGAAAAATAACAAATGGTGGCACACCAAGTTCTTCTGATAAACGTTTTCTTGTGGCACGTAATTGTTCCCACAATTCATTATTGGCAACGGATACAGCTGCTTTTTTCTTTTTAGCTTTTGTTTGTAAAAGTTGTTTACGTAACAATAATTGCTCTTCACCTTTTAGCACTGCACGACAGTCTTCGGTTAACAACAAACTGCCATGCCCTTGCACATCCACTTTTAATAAATTTCTGGCAATTAATTGCCGAAATAAATTACGCCATTGTTTTACATTTAATTCATCACCAATGCCATAAACTCTTAACTGGTTGTGACCATTACTGACAATACGTGAATTCTCTTTACCCAATAAAACATCGGTTAAATAAGTTACCCCGAATAACTGCCCGGTTCTGTGCACACAGGATAAAGCTTTTTGTGCCGATACTGTGGCGTCCCATGTTTCAACCGGCGTAATACAGGTGTCACAATTACCGCAAGGTTCTTTTAAATCATCGCCAAAATACTTTAATAATGATTGCCGGCGACACGTAATGAGTTCTGCAAAACCTAACATAGAATCTAACTTATGGCGCTCTACGCGTTTATGCGCTTCATCGGCATCAGATGATTCCATCATTTGCTTAAGCATAATCACATCTTGCAGGCCGTACATCATCCAGGCATCTGAGGGCAAACCATCGCGTCCGGCACGGCCGGTTTCTTGATAGTAAGCCTCAATGCTTTTGGGCAGATTTAAATGCGCGACAAAACGTACATCCGGTTTGTCTATGCCCATACCAAAGGCAATAGTCGCGACAATAATAACGGCATCTTCAGCTAAAAAACGTTGTTGATTTTGTTGGCGTATTTGTTGTGATAATCCCGCATGGTAGGGCAAGGCATTTAAACCTTTATCACTTAAAAATTCTGCAATTTGTTCAACTTTTTTACGTGACAAACAATAAACAATGCCCGCTTCATCTGCATGTTCATTTTGAATGAATCGATATAAAGCATCCCGTGCCGTGCCCTGGTTTTCAGCAACTCGATAACAAATATTGGGGCGATCAAAACCCGATACAAAACACTCGGCCTGGTTAAGCGATAACCGATTAATAATTTCCTGGCGTGTTGTATCATCAGCAGTGGCGGTTAATGCGATACAGGGGATATTAGGAAAGCGTTCATGAAACACCGAGAGCTGAATATACTCCGGGCGAAAATCATGCCCCCATTGCGATACACAATGGGCCTCATCAACTGCAAACAGCGCAATGGTTGAGCGTTCTAATAAATTAAGAAAGCGCTCTGTCATTAAACGCTCTGGCGCAACATATAAAAGATCTATCTCATTATTTAATAATTGTGTTTCAACGGCTTGAGCTTCATAGCCATCAAGTGAAGAATTAAGATAAGCCGACTTAACGCCAGCCTGCTGTAATGCGCTGACTTGATCATGCATTAATGCAATTAAGGGTGATACCACAATTCCTACACCAGCACGCACCATTGAGGGTATTTGATAGCATAATGACTTCCCGCCACCTGTGGGCATGAGCACCACCGCATCATTGCCCGCAATGAGTTGCTCTATGATGGCTTGCTGATGAAACCGGAATCCATCATAACCAAAGGTGGCTTGTAAAATTTGCAACGCTTGTTCAGACATTTGAATAGTTTTTTAGAATTTTAAGTAAGTCAGACTTTACGTTGTCAGGCAACAGAAGGCTAGTCCGAATGTTTTCTTTAAAAACATTAAAATTTTGGTAGGACATGTAGGCTGAGGTGGGATACAAAGGCAATATCGTTAAGTTAAGCTTAATGGCAGTGATGCAGAGCGTGGGAACGAGATAAAAAATTCCTTAAATAACTAAAGGAGTTATATAAGATACAACGCTTAAGCTTAACCTATTGAAATAGTTGAATAATTAAATATCCAACTCATTAAAATCGAATGTTTCATGAAGAATTTTTTATTTCGTCTCTATATAATCCTCACTCTAAGAATAAGAATATGCTAATATGCGCACGTTCTTATTTAATAATATTAGTGAAAGCAGAATAGCTTATTGATATAAATCAGTAACTTATTTACACGATTTAAGTATATTAGGCCTATAATCCGCATTGACTAATAATGAATTAGAATATGAATAGATGGTTTTATATGGATATCACAATCAAATAATAAATAGAGGTTATCGTAAACCACGATCGGCCCAACTTTTATCAAATTGTCTAAATTAAAATGCTTTAAGTTTAACAATGATAAAATTTTATATGATTTTCAACGTGATTAATGGACTGCTGTTCACAATAATTAAACTAATTATTAAGGAGACGCTTTCGTGCAAGCTTCGCTTGATCAAAAGTACAATTTCGAAATTATTAAATGGTTCTCAGTTGCAGCAATCATTTATTTAGTCATTGGCACCGGCATCGGTGTTTATATTGCCGCTGAATTAGCTTGGCCCATTCTTAATTTCGATATTGCTGAATTAACCTTTGGCCGATTACGCCCTCTTCACACCAATACGGTTATTTTTGCATTTGGTGGCATGTCATTAATGGCGACCTCTTATTACTCTGTGCAACGCACCTGTGGTGTACGCATTTGGAGCGATAAGCTTGCATGGTTTGTATTTATCGGCTGGAACTTGGTTATTCTCTCTGCCATTATTACCCTACCACTGGGCATTACCCAATCTAAAGAATATGCAGAGCTTGAATGGCCCATTGATATTTTAATTGCGATTGTTTGGGTGGTTTATACCTTTAATTTTGTCATGACCATTGCGACTCGCAAAACCAAGCACATTTATGTGTCTAATTGGTTTTTTCTGTCCATGATGATCATGATCACTCTGCTTCATGTGGTTAACAGTCTCGCAGTACCCGTAGATTTATTTAACTCCTACTCTATATTTTCTGGCGTACAAGATGCCATGATTCAATGGTGGTGGGGACATAACGCCGTTGGCTTTTACTTAACCGCTGGCTTTCTGGGTATTATGTATTACTTTGTACCTAAACAAGCCGAACGCCCCGTTTTCTCCTATCGTTTATCGGTGATTCATTTTTGGTCACTGACCTTCGGTTATGTCTGGTTAGGCGCTCACCATTTACAATACACCGCATTACCAGACTGGACGGGCTCAGTTGGCGCGGCAATTTCACTTGCCATGATCATCCCTTCATGGGGTGGCGCAATTAATGGCATGATGACGTTATCTGGCGCTTGGGACAAACTGCGCACCGACTATGTTTTACGCTTTTTAATTGTGTCATTGGCATTTTATGCCATGTCGACATTTGAAGGCCCGGTGATGTCAGCAAAAACCGTTAATGCGCTTTCACATTACACCGATTGGACTATCGGTCACGTACACTCAGGTGCATTAGGCTGGGTAGCCATGGTGGCAGCAGGTGCGCTATATCATTTAGTCATGGTTCTGTGGAATACCAAAATGTATTCTGATCGCTTAATTAATATGCATTTTTGGATGGCGACTATAGGTGCTGTGGTATACATCATTTCTATGTGGGTGTCCGGCATTATGCAAGGGTTAATGTGGCGTGATTACGATGAATTTGGTTCGCTAACCTATACATTCGCCGAATCGGTTGCAGCCATGCACCCTTACTATTCTATGCGTGCCGTCGGCGGGTTAATTTACTGGGGCGGCGCTGTGATTATGCTTTATAACGTAATCAAAACCATTCAAATGGCAACCCGCAAAAAGCTAACCCGCACCACGGCTGCAACCGCTTAGAGGAGTTTATAATGCCTAATAACAATCAGACAGGCCCTATTCAATATAAATATGAGACCAATATTGTGATTGCCATTTTAATCACCTTGGGTCTTGTGTCCGTGGGCGGGCTAGTTGAAATTGTGCCCTTATTTTATCTCGATGAAACCATGGAGCATAATAAACATAAGGAAATTCTTTGGGACCGCCAGGCTGATCAAAGCTTAAATGACTGGCAAGCTGGCGACGGTATTCGTCCTTACAAACCATTAGAATTAATGGGTCGCAAAATTTATTTACGCGAAGGCTGTTACCTTTGCCATTCACAAATGATTCGCCCCTTTCGTGATGAGAAAGAACGTTACGGACATTATTCACTGGCCTCGGAATCCATGTACGACCACCCTTTCCAATGGGGATCAAAACGTACCGGACCTGACTTGGCTCGCGTGGGTGGTAAATACTCAGATGAATGGCATGAGCTGCACTTAAAAGCCCCTCGCAGCATGGTGCCTGAATCGGTTATGCCAAACTACCCCTGGTTGAGTAAAGCGCCAATTGACCCAGAACTGACACTTAAGCATATGCAAGTAATGCGCAATATGCCCAATGCACCAGCACCTTATACCGATGCGGATATGGCATCGGTAAAAGAGGCAGTAGCGGGTAAAAATGAATTAGACGCCCTGATTGCTTACCTGCAGGTGTTGGGCACTATGGTTAAATTCGACGAGAATAAAGACTACCGTTAGGAGTGTTGAGCATGGATATATTTCAAACAGACTGGGCAGCCATGACGCCCAATGATTGGGCAGGATTAATCATTACCCTTGGTGTGTTTTTTTTAATGATATGGGCTTATGCCATTACCTTTAACCCGAAAAATAAAGACGCTTTAGAATCAAGACGCAATATCATTTTTGATGAAGAAACTGATTCACCCTCCACAACTGAGGATTCTCATAAATGAGTGACGAAGAAAATAAATTTCCCGGTGAAAACAATACAGGCCACATTTGGGATGACGACTTACGCGAACTAGACAATGACCCCCCCACTTGGTGGACCATCGGCTTTCATGCCAGCTGGATGTTCGTTATTCTCTACACCCTGCTCTACCCTTCATGGCCAATGGTTAATTCTCATTTTAAAGGATTACTCGGTTGGACTTCTCTGGGTGAATATCACGAAGCATTAAAAGCCATAGAAAATGTTCGTGCACCCTTTGAAGCAAAAATTAAAGACATGACCGCCGCTAATATTTTAGCCGATGAACAACTTTCAAAATATGTTATGGCATCAGGTAAAGTGTTATTCGGTGATAATTGCGCTGCATGTCATGGTGCGGGTGGTCAGGGTAATATCGGTTTTCCTGTACTGGTAGATGATGACTGGTTATATGGTGGCACCATCACTGACATTGAAACCACTATTACCGGCGGGCGCCAAGGCATGATGCCAGGTCACGCTGCAATGCTAGATGATGCTAAAGTAGTATCTCTGGCCACCTCCATTGTAGAAGGAAAAATCATGGAAAACCCAGCCTACATGGAAGCTGGATGTGTGGGTTGCCATGGTGCAGACGCTAAAGGCTTATCTTTTATGGGTTCGGCTAATTTAACCGATGGCATTTATCGATTCACATCGAAAAACCAGCTTTCCAGTATTAAACACACCATAAAATATGGGGTTAACGATGCATCTAACCCAAAATCACGCAATGCGGTTATGCCTGCATTTGGTAATGGAAAATTAACTCCGTCACAAATTAAAAAGCTAGCGGTTTATGTTCACAAACTGGGTGGCGGAAAATAAACTGTACATAATTTACACTGAGGCAAGTAATCTATTAGGCTAATTTTATTACTTAGTTTTTATCAAGATGCAACACGCTGGCGGAGATTGTAGTGGTCCAGAAACTCGAAGACATCCCCATTGATGTTGAGAAAACTGCCGCACAATTATACGCTGAAGCGGATCATTGGCATGTGAATACCGGCGATGAAATCATTCACGCCAAACGCATGTCAGGTCGATTCCGCAATCTGAAATGGAAGGCCATGGCAACATGGCTGGTCTACTTTTTATTTCCTTATTTTCGTTGGGATGGCGAACAAGCCATCTTATTCGATATCCCCAACCGTACATTTAAATTTTTTCACCTCACCATACTTCCCCAAGACGTTTGGTTACTCGCGCTTATTTTATTATTGTTTGCCTTACTTTTGGCCGCCGTCACCTCGGTAGCTGGACGTGTTTTTTGCGGCTATTTTTGTTTTCAAACTATCTGGACAGACATTTTTACCTTTGTAGAGGAAAAACTCGAAGGCCCACCCAGCAAACGACGAAAGTTAGATGATGCCCCCTGGAGCATTAACAAAATTCGTATTAAAGTCATCAAGCACAGCATTTGGTTGAGCATTGGCTTTCTCACCGGTTTTTCATTTATCGCTTGGTTCACTGATGCTTATGCATTATGGGGCGATGTACTTACCTTCAATAGCGGTACTTTTGTCATTGTTCTCTTAGTCACGTTCACACTGGGCACTTACATACTGGCTGGGTTTATGCGCGAACAAACCTGTTTTTGGTTATGCCCCTACGCACGTATTCAAGGCGTTATGTATGACACACAAACTACGCTGCCTACCTATGATATCGCTCGTGGCGAACCACGAGGCAAACTCACCAAAGGCAATGTGGTAGAGGGCAATGGTGATTGTATTTCTTGTAACCAGTGCGTTGCAGTTTGCCCCACGGGCATAGACATTCGTGGCGGCCAACAAGAAGGCTGTATCACTTGTGGTTTGTGTGTTGATGCCTGTGACACGGTAATGGATAAAATTGGCAAACCCCGAGGCTTAATACGTTATTCTTCCATGGATGAAATACAAGGCAAAGAAGTCCCTGTCATTTACAAACGCCCCCGTGTATTAGTTTACTCAGGCATCGTTATTTTTTCTATTGTTGGCATCCTCTACGGGTTAACACATCTGGGCACTTACGATTTAAAAGTATTACACGAACGCCAACCGTTATTTGTGCTCATGAGCAGTGGTGATATTCAAAATAAATACGAATTAAAAATTCTCAACAAAACCGATAAAATAATGCACATCAGCATCAATGCCAGAGGCATAGATGGCATGATTACTAAAGGCCTTAAAGAAAAGCTAGCACTGCCACCCAGCCATCTTACCTCGGTGACGGTATTTATTTTGGCCCCCAAAGAAAATATAAAATTAGCCCGAACACCGGTTTATTTTACCCTTGAATCCTATCAAGCCATTGATGAAACCATTGAATATCAAAGCATGTTCTTTGGGCCTAAATAATTAAGAAGACAACATATGAGTCATGATGCAATTTCACAAAACAACCCCAAAGCCTTAAGAAACCCCTGGGTAATTGGCTGGATTACATTAATTGTGGTCGTGCTGGCAGTGAATATTGGCTTTATCAGCTTGGCATTCATTACCAACCCAGGATTGGTTGATAAAAATTACTATGACAATGCCCAAGACTACGAAGAAAATTTAATTAAATATCGCAGTGCACGTGCTGCATTAGGTTGGTCATATCAAGCAGATTTCCCTGCGAACCCCATGCTCAATCAAAAAACTTTATATCAAGTTACCGTGGTTGATAAGGTCGGGCTGCCATTGAAGGCCGCCAAGATAAAAATTCAAGCTTATCGCCCGTCCGATGCCAGTGCTGATTTTGAAATCACACTCAATGAAATTGGCGGTGGCATTTACCAGGGTTATATCACCTATCCATTAAAGGGCATTTGGGAAATTACCACGGTAATTAACCGTAATAATGACAAATATGACTTCACCCGGCGTGCTAGCATCGTCACTCAATAGCCCTATTTACCGAACATCATGGAAAACACCGATTCATTAGACAATGCCTGCTTTCATTGCAGTTTACCGGTTGATGATAAAAATCGTGTCATTAAAAAAATTAAACAACAGGCACAAATATTTTGTTGTCACGGCTGCAGCAGTGTTTGTGAAATGATTTTTCAATCTGGACTCGACGGTTTTTACCAGCGCACCCCCGAAAGCCAACGCATGGCACCCCCGCCTGAACGACTAAAAGAGACAACCCTTTACGACATAGATGAAATTCAACGTGAGTTTATTCAAAGCTCGTCTGACCACGCATTAAATAACATTCGCACCCTGCACTTAATGGTTGAAGGCATACACTGCTCTGCCTGTGTTTGGCTTATTGAAAGAAGCCTAGCAAACGTTAAAGGAATACACGAGGTCAAAGTTAACTTAGCCCATAAGCGATTAATTGTAAGTTGGGATAACTCACAAAACAAAATCTCCAGCATTATTGAACACCTGGGCAACATTGGTTATGCCGCAACACCATTTAACCCCGAGTCGGCTGAAGGATTTATCAAAAAACAAAATCGTAGCCTGTTATTACGCATGGCATTTGCCGCGTTTAGTATGATGAATTTACTGTGGATTTCGATTGCATTATACAGCGGTGCTGACCAAGGTGAATTCAAATCTTTATTTCAATGGGTCGGTTTTGTGCTCGCCACCCCTACACTACTGTATTCCGGCTGGCCTTTTTTAAAAGGTGCTTATACCGGGTTAAAACATTTAAATTTGACCATGGATGTGCCCATTGCCATGGGTGCCACGGTCACCTATGCATACTCTGTATTTGTTACCTTAA
>UOFF01000069.1_pt1 | contig 13328 bp, 13 predicted proteins | sample 1990091 | NCBI WGS metagenome assembly UOFF01 (sample SAMEA4728526, study PRJEB27164) | hydrothermal vent metagenome | biome: marine basaltic hydrothermal vent biome; feature: marine hydrothermal vent; material: mineral | place: Pacific Ocean | collected 2011-06-14/2011-07-23 | depth 1741 m | reverse complement strand
CCCCTGACGCGGCAAAATGGCGATGAATAGTCGGCTATTGTGAGGAATTTCAACAAAGTCAGGGGATAAATATAACGGAAATTACACCTAAATTTATAACGTTTCTGATATAGCCACCATGAAATTAAAATGATAGCGTTCATTTAAACGAGTGATATCTATATAAATTTTTGTTGATGTATGAAAAATAATATTATTAATGTTGGCCGATTAGATCAAGCTATACGATTTTTTATCAGCTTTGTCTTGTTTTATATAACGATTATAAATGATGAGATTATTGATGATTCAATTATTGCATCTGCTTTAATTACTATCGCATGTTTAAATATAATTGTTTCTACAGTTCGTATTTGTCCGTTATATATATTAACGGGTATCAGCACTTATTCAAAAAAGAATAAATAAGCTGCTAATGAATATTTTTATGAGATTGAAAATAGCGATAATTTATAGGTTAATAGTATTATGCTAACGATTCGTTTTAATTTTATTTGAATTGAATAATAATTTTATTTTATGAAATTAAGAACTCAAATATTAGCATCCATGCTTGGGCTCACTATACTTGCGCAGCTGGTATTTGGTATACTCGCTTATCGGCAAATCACAGAAAGCCGGGGTGACCAATTAACAATATTTTTACAATATCTTAATCGCGAAATTGCAGACCGCATTACCTTACCGGGAAATGTATATGTTACTCAAATTTATCTTGAAGAACTTCGTCATAAGTTTTCAACACCTAAATCTATACTATTCATTCAGAAAAATAAAAAAATAGTTTATCATTCAGGATTAACTGGCCAGAATGTAGATATACTTTCTCAATTACTCAATAAAGCGTATAGCGATTCTGATAAACATGGATTAATAGAATTGGATAATGAGCAGTATTATTGGGCTGTGAGTGATTTGCCCAATGAAAACTATCAATTGATTATGTTAGAGCCTGCACATAACGAAGAAAAAGAAATCGCTTCAACATTAAGAACACGTTTAATTACTTCAGGTACAGTCATTATTTGGATGGCAATTTGGGTTAGCCTTATTTTGAGTTCAAAAATATCAGGTGTTCTAGAAAATAAAAACGAACAATTAAAACACATGGCATTGCATGACAATCTGACTGGGCTCCCAAATCGAACGTTGCTTTATGATCGCATGGAACAAGTATTGTTACAGGCAGCAAGAAATCAACAATCTTTCGCATTATTTTTAATGGACCTTGACCGGTTTAAAGAAGTTAATGATACATTGGGCCATCAATTTGGTGATGAGTTGTTAATTATGGTGGGAAAAAGGCTGTCTGAGGCTATTAGAGAAAATGATTCTATTGCTCGGTTAGGCGGTGATGAGTTTGCTGTATTGCTCCCCCATACAGATATAAAAGGAGCAGAGTTATGTGCAAAACGTATTTTGCAAGCGATGGAAACATTGTATTGCATTAATGAAATAACCACTGAAAGCAAAGCCAGTATTGGCATTGCGCTTTATCCCGGGCATGGTGATAGCGCTAAAACACTTATGCAATATGCTGATGTGGCAATGTACCAAGCTAAAAAATCTCAATCAGGCTATGCGATATATGATCCAGATCAAAATACTCACAGTGTACGTCGATTACGCTTAATGAATGATTTACGCACCGCTATTGATGAAAATAAAATAATTGCTTACTATCAACCCATTGTTGATCATGCTCGAAATGTTGTAACAGGCGCAGAGGCACTTTCCCGATGGCATCATCCTGAGTTGGGAAATATATCACCAAGTGAGTTTGTGCCCATGGCGGAGCAAATGGGCTTAATTAGACTTCAAACATTACAAATTATTGAACAAGTTATGAAAGATCGTAATCAATGGTTAGAACAAGGTTATGACATAGATATTAATATTAATTTATCAGTGTTTTGTTTACAAGATTATTCTTTGCCTGATGAAATAATGGATATTCTTAATACCTATAATGTTAAAGCTGAAAATATTGTTCTTGAAATTACTGAAAGTGCATTAATGTTAAATTTAGATAGAGCGGTAAAAATTCTTAATAAACTTAAAGCGATAGGGTTCGAATTAGCCATAGATGATTTCGGTACTGGATTTTCTTCGCTTAATTATCTCAAAATTCTTCCTGTTGATTTATTAAAAATTGATAAAAGTTTTATATCCGATATGTGTGAAAATGCTACTGATAGAGCGGTTGTAAAAACTATTGTTGAACTAGGTCATAATTTAAACTGTAAAGTTGTTGCAGAAGGTGTTGAAGACAAAGAGACACTTGAGAAACTTATGATTCTTAAAGTTGATAAAATACAAGGTTATTATTTTAGCAAACCTATTCCCAGTCATGATTTTCTTATTTGGATGGAAAAACATGAAACTAAAATTAAAAGCTAACTGGATATTTAATGGATTTATTTGGTTTTGATCCTACACAAAATATCTTACCGTACGACGGTGAAGTTAACTATTTTGGCCCTGTGTTTTCATCTCTACAGAATGAAAATTATGTAGACCGATTTAAGCGATTAATTCAGCATGATTCATATCTACACCATAAGTTACTCTTCCTCCCATAACATGGTGAGTGACAGTTTTTGCTAAATAAGCGTAACCCCCTCCCTCATTAGAAGGTTTTTTACTTACCCATGCACAATGAACACCATGTCTAAATCGTAAACCTGTGTCCCATGAATTTGGGGCATGACCGCAATCAGGTGTCCAGGTGCGTGTATTAGACGCTGGATTCTCAGGAAAAGTGTTTCCACGATATATGCGAAATTGACCTTGTAATGTACTAAAAGGAGCATTTGTGTTCCAAGACAACCAAAGATTACCTTGATGTTCATATGCTTTTAAAGCCCACTCAGAAATATTTTGTCTCATAATCGATTTCCTACAGTATTCATGCATACATTTACTATCAGTATTAATATTGTATATAAGTTTTACTCAGTAAGGTATTACATGCTATTACATAGAGATTAATGAGGGTTGATACATAGTGAAAATGGATATATAAATATCTATATTATCAATAGCTTAGAAAGATATTATTAATTAGAGTGTGTAATTAACTAACTAACAGGAATAAAGAGTTTTTTGCCCGCTCGAATCGCATCACTGCGTAATGAATTACGGGTACGCAAATGGGCGACAGGGAGCCCGAATTTACTGCTTATTAATGCTAACGTATCATTTTTCTTAATGGTGTAATGCTCTTGTGATTCGGACAACCAGGTCCCAGGCGGGGCTTTGCGGATAAAATAGTCGTTTACGCCACGTAAAATAGCTTTAGCTAATTTATTTTGATGTGAGCTACTGCGTAATTTTCGCTCTTCTTTAGGATTTGAAATAAAAGCCGTTTCTAACAATATTGCAGGTATATTGGGTGCTTTTAATACAGCAAACCCAGCCTGCTGGACGCTTTTTTTATGTACACGACCAACACGTACAAGCTCCTTTAATACTTCATCTCCAATATCGAGGCTGGATTCGATAGTTCCAGTTAGCGATAAATCTAAGAGAACTTGTCGCACCATTTGATCTTTATGGTCTAAATCGATATCACCAAATAAGAAATCTACTTTATTCTCTTTTTCAGCCAGTAATCTTGCGGATTCTGAGCTAGCCCCGCGAACCGATAAGGCATACACTGATGCACCACGGGCACGTGAGTCGGGAAATGAATCTGCATGTATTGATATCATTAAATCGGCACTAAGGTGATGAGCACGTTTTATTCTATCCCTTAATGCCATGTAACGATCAGCGCTACGAATAAGCTCTGCTTTCATGCCCTTAGTGGCATCAATTTCTTTCTTTAAACGCTTGGCAATTTGTAAGGTAACTTTCTTTTCTTGGGTGCCTAAGCGACCGGTAGCGCCTGGGTCTTTTCCACCGTGTCCCGCATCTACAGCAACGATAATATCCCTTAGTTTTTTCTTAGCCGCCACGCGTTGAATGTCTTGGTCAGTTACGTCAATAACTAAACGATGACCATTTTTACCTTTAGGTTCGAGTAAGAAACTACTGGGTGTATAGCGTGCTTTAAGGTCCATGACAATGCGCAAATTATGATGATTACGAATACCCGATCGAACACCTTTTAAGTGAGCGCTGTATAATTTTTCTAATACACCAACGCCCGCATTTTTTAAATTTGCATGTTTAAAATCGATAACCAGTCGTTCAGGATTATGCATAGTAAAAAGCGTGTAATCTACTGTGCGGTCTAAATCAAAAACTAAGCGGGTTTTTTCGGGTTTACGTGAAATACGAATATTTTGAACTTGAGTTGAAGCTACAGCGGCTTTTGTTAAAGTCGGTATGGCTGCAAGTGAGCCTAAACCTGCGAGATGACAGGTCAGTTGAGATAAAAATTTACGTCTTTGTTTTTCCATATCCTACTTCACTGCATCCAAATTAAACAGATTTACATTATTCAGTATATTAAAGGTGTTCAAAATTTACTCAGGTTAAAAATTGTACATGAACGCCCAGACCTTCTAACTTATAGTACATTTTGGCAAAAAATACAAAAAAAGCAAGCTAGATGACATTTTTTATGAATAATTATAATGGGATAGCCATTATTATTAATCCAATAGTTTAAATATATTTTGTATCATTGAACTACACAGTTCGGTTTGACTACTAATTGTACAATTACGCCCTTGTGCTCCGGCTTCATTGTGATATTCCAATTGAAAAACTAAATCTGCTTTGGGTAAAAAACCTTTGGCTTTTTCAGGCCATTCTATTAAACAAATGGCGTTAGAATCGAAGTAATCCCTTCCACCCGCATATTCAAGTTCATCCGGTGAACCGAGTCTATATAAATCGAAATGATAAAATTGACGGTCTCTTATTTCATAGGGTTCAACTAGCGTATACGTTGGGCTTTTTACATTGCCCTTATAACCCGATGCCAACAAGAAACCCTTCACAAACGTAGTTTTGCCCGTGCCAAGATCACCCTCTAAAAAAATAACCGTGCCCGGAGGAATATGTGTTGCAATTATTGCCGCAAAATTCAGTTGTTCTGCTTCATTGGCTAAAAAACAGTGTCGACTGGGAAAGGTTGAGTTACTCATAAGCGTTCATTGGGTAGGTGGTTTGCAGGTGGGCGCTGTAAAGGTTTATTGGGGCATGGTTCATAGACATACTGTGTTCTTAGGTTGCCATAAGCACTAATATTAGAGGTGCTGTTGTTAGTATTAAAGTATATTTTTGAGGCTAAATTAGACCACACCGAGGAAAAAGTCAAAAATAGATTTAATTTTAAATTAAAACTAATATTTGACATTGCGGTTTACATTATTTAGTCATAAACGATTTAAATAAAGCGTCTAAATTATTTGCAGCTTCTACATGTGCCTTAGCGTGTAATAACTCAATAGCGCATTCGGCGGTACATAATCCGCCACTTACTTGGTTACGTCTTAATTTATACTGAGATGTTGTACGGGGAGAAATTTGTAGATGAGGTAAGCCGTGTAAATAAGGGCTTCGATTATAAATTTTACGTGCTTCCTGCCAGGTGCTATCAATCAGTATAAAATTTTCAAACTCATTTATGGTGTTGTTAGGTTGTGTATTATTTGCAGGATAAACCAGTGCGATATTACCCGCTTCAATTAAAGTTAATAATTTTTTATCCGGCTGTGCTCTTTGCCAAATAGTGAAATAGGTATTGGGTAGGCAATGTCGAATTAACTGGCCTGTATTAGTCTTTTTAACGTGCTCCCTTTCATGGGTTAATAAAAAAAATTGCATACGGATAGTCTTTTACAACATATCAGCATACAACTCAAGCTACAATAATTTGGTCTCGTCCATCATTCTTAGCAGAATACATTGCTGTATCGGCGCGTTTAAATAAACTTTCACTGGTGTCTTGTTTGCTTAGGCAAGCCATGCCAATGCTCACTGTGAGATCAACTTGTTGTTCTTCAACCTGCATATTAATATCTCTCACCGATGTTAAAATACGATCGGCAACATCATAAGCTTTTTCACTCTTTGTATTACCTAATAAAACAACAAACTCTTCTCCGCCATATCTAAACAACATATCAGTAACACGTATACTCTTCTGAATAGATTCAGCAATTACTTTTAGTGCTTCATCACCTGCTTTATGACCATGAATATCATTAACTTTTTTAAAGTAATCGACATCAATTAATAACATTGTAAAATCATGCTTATAACGTTTAGCTAAATTAATTTCGCGGCCTAATGAATCATCAAAGGTTGCACGATTTTTAATACCGGTTAAAGCGTCACAATGTGCAAGTAGTTCTGCTTGCTTAAACTGAATAGCATTCTTCAATGGATAAACCATCACAGTGAGTAAGGTTTCCAACAACATTAATTCAGATTCTTTAAATTTACGCCCACGAAATAGTTTTAATTGACCTAAATTTAAGTTATCTACATTTAAATTATAGAAGCAGCTGTGACCTTTTTGACGCGCATATTTTATTTCGGTATTTGATTCTTCACGTGAATAAATAAATCCATCAAATAAAATATATGAATGGATGTGTTCCATAAATTTGTTAATCACCCATCCAATATCAAGTGACATTTGCAACACAATGGCTAAATTAAGTTTTGCCTGTTGCTCTAATTCTAAGCTAAAAGTTTTACTTTCAGATTTCTCACAATTAGAAAAAATATTCTTAACTTCTTTTAGCTCTTTAATCATTTCTTGTGTTGAGGTTTGGCTCTGCATGGTAGTGATTCCTGTTTTTGTCTTAACCACTTACAAAGCTAAATTTATGCCAATTCACCCTAAAAAAAATAAATTATTATATTTCAGCTAGTTACAGCAGTTAAAAGATACTAAATTATAAAATAAAAGTAACCCTATACAGCATAAAACGAGATATGACGAGTTTATGGCGGCAATTATTTGCCGCTTTATTATTAGTCTGACAATTGCTTGAGCCCAATCAATCAACATTTATTCTTCGAGTGGTAGTAAACATGCCCCTACTGAGCCAGGCAAACAAACTTCTCCATTCACCCAGACAGCATAATCTAATATTGCGTGTTCAAAGTTAACTCCTTGTAATTGACTACCCACAAGTTCGGCATAAGATAAGTTTGCCGCGGTTAAATCTGCACCTTGTAAATTTGCTTGACGTAAATTAGCCCCTTTAAAATTGGTGTTTTTCAATTGTGCCATAGCAAGGTTTGAATTCGATAAGTCTGCATATGCTAAATCTGATTCTTGTAAGTGTGTTTCTGATAAATTAGCAGATTGTAGTTTTGTATTGCGAAAATTAACTCGCCTTAAATCAAGGGCGTTTAAATCTTCACCTGGTTTATTACATGAAGACCAGTTTATTCCGGGTTCAGCGGGCAAGTCACAATCGGCTTGTGTTCTATCCTTTTCATTGGTGTTTAATAATAAGCCTATGAGTACAAATAAAATGATACCTGATATAACAAAATAAGCCATAAGCTTATAGGGTTTTGGCTGATATGAGTCTAAAACTTCATTGCGAACTTGACGATGTAGCTGCATTAATTGTTCTTCGTTTTCACGCCTATCACTATCACCATTTTCCACGTCAGTTGTCCGTTCATCTTCCCGGATACGCGCGAGCATTAATGCTCGGTCACCTTTTAATGTGCCTGCCTCGTTTACAACATCAGGAACCATAGCGGGATATTTACGAACCGGTGACCAGTGTTTTTTATCTTTACTGACTAAAGTATCTAAGGTAATGCGCCCCAATATTAAATATGAACCAATAAGTTTATTTGGAAATGGGCCATTAATCTTCCCTTTTTCTTTTGTATACCAACGGCCTTTATTCGATTTATTCATTAATGATCACATGTATTAAGAAATTTATAATATGCTAATTAGCAACTATTGCCATTATTCACTTTATTTTTAGAAATCAAGGGAATAGGTATAAATATAGCAATAAAAAAATAAAAATGTTAAGTGAATTATAGATTGAATAAAATTAATGGTTTAAATATACCCGAAGCGTTATGAATTTAGGGTAAAATTTTTGTTTGATTTTTCCTCTGGCACGGCGGAATGACGATGAAAAGTGTAAAAAACTGACGTAATTATTTAGCTGACCTTACCTCAAAAATAGAGGGTTCTGGAGGTAAGCTAAATAGTTACATTACTAATGTTAAGAATGAGGGTTAAGAACTTTAACGCATCCCATATACGGTTGCAGTACTTCGGGTACTTGAATGCTGCCATCTGCCAATTGATAATTTTCCAATACTGCGACCAGTGTTCTACCGATAGCAAGGCCTGAGCCATTAAGTGTGTGTAATAATTCAGGTTTACCTGTTTCAGCATTACGCCAGCGAGCGGCTAATCGACGTGCCTGAAAATCTTGGAAGTTACTAATGGACGATATTTCTCGATAAGCTTGTTGCCCTGGCAACCAAACTTCGATATCAAAGGTTTTGGCAGATGAAAAACCGGTATCTCCCGCACATAACGTGAACACCTTATATGGCAGTTTCAATTTTTGTAATATGGCTTCAGCATGTCCTGTTATTTCATCAAGCGCAGCCCATGAATCTTGTGGTTTTACGATTTGAACCATTTCGACTTTTTCAAATTGATGCTGACGAATCATTCCTCGAGTATCACGCCCATATGACCCAGCTTCAGATCGAAAACAAGGCGTATGTGCGGTGTATTTTAGTGGCAATGCTTTAGATTCAATAATTTCTCCCCGTACCATATTGGTAATAGGCACCTCAGCCGTGGGAATTAAGTAATATTCACTCTCGCCTTTTATGGCAAACAAGTCTTCTTCAAATTTAGGTAACTGGCCTGTGCCTCTTAGGCTATCTGCATTCACCAAATACGGCACATAAACTTCTTCATAGCCATGTTCATTGATATGTAGATCTAGCATGAATTGGATTAGTGCTCGGTGTAAGCGTGCCATATTTCCACGCATCACTACAAAACGTGAGCCGGTTAACTTTGCTGCAGTTTCAAAATCGAGCCAGTCGTTCGGTGCGCCTAACTCAACGTGATCTTTAGGTTCAAAATTCAGTGTGGTGGGTTCACCCCATTTTCTCACTTCAATGTTATCATCTTCAGACTTGCCTTCTGGTACTGAATCATCTAATAAATTAGGCATGCTCATCATTATTTCATGAATTTCAGCCTGAATATTTTCTAAGTGTTTTTTTGCCGTATCTAGGTCATCACCCAGGGTAGATACCTGTGCCAATAAAGGTGCTATATCGTCCCCATTAGCTTTGGCCTTGCCTATACTTTTAGACTTTGTATTACGCTCGTTTTGTAAGTCCTGAGTTTTTACCGCAAGGTCTTTTCGCTGAGCTTCAAGTGCACTGAATTTATCAACATCAAGTTCATACCCGTGTTTAGCTAATTGTTTAGCCACAGCAACAATATCGGTTCTTAGTAATTTTTGATCTAGCATTTTTAAATTCTATTCTCTGATTATTTGTATTTTAACTTTAGACACTGGATTCTTGCCTTCGCAAGAATGACAATATTTTTTTATGTCATTCCTGCGTGCTTGTAGCTGAGATCCAGTGCCTTATATGCTCTCAACCCAAAAAACTATATCATAGTTTTAGCCCAAAGCGTGCCAACCCATACCGCACTCACACACACCACTACATTTAACAAAACATTTAGTAGGGCTTTATTTATAAGGCCTTGTTGTAATAGTTCTACGGTATCTAATGAGAACGTTGAAAACGTGGTGAGTGCACTTAATACACCTACCACTAACCCCAATTTAATGTGATGTGAAAAATTATATTTATCAACCAATAATATTGATAGCATGCCAATGGCCAATGAGCCTAAAACATTGACCATTAAGGTGCCGTAGGGAAAGTTTCGCCCGAACAAGTGATACATTCCAGACGAAATCCAATAACGCAGCACCGCACCCACAGCACCGCCCAAGGCAATAAATAGTATGGCTTTCAATATTTACTCAACAACCACGGGGATAACGTTATCTGCCACGTCTTTGTATTCGGGCAGTTTATGAAAATTGAGGTATTGATAAATATCATCAGCCATTGGCTCAAGATGTTTTACCTTTTCAAAATATTCTGCTGGCGTAGGCAAATAGCCTAATATTCCCGTTACCGCACTCAATTCTGCAGAGGCTAAATACACATCTGCACCATTACCTAAACGGTTTGGAAAATTACGTGTGGACGTAGAAATGACCGTTGAGTTATCCGCAACCCGTGCTTGATTTCCCATGCATAAAGAGCAACCGGGCATTTCTGTTCTTGCGCCCGCTTTACCGAAAATACTGTAATAGCCTTCTTCTATTAACTGGCGTTCATCCATTTTAGTTGGGGGTGCTATCCACATTCTGGTAGGAATGTTGGTGATGCCTTCAAGCACCTTGCCCGCCGCACGATAGTGACCAATATTGGTCATACATGAACCAATAAAAACTTCATCAATTTTTTCGCCTTGCACATCCGATAATTTTTTAACATCGTCTGGATCATTCGGACAGGCTAAAATGGGTTCTTTAATTTCGCTTAAATCGATTTCTATAATTTCCGCATACTCAGCATTAGCATCTGGCTCGAGTAATTGTGGATCATCTAACCAAGCTTGCATCGCATCGATTCTGCGTTGTAATGAACGCTGGTCTTGGTAATTATTTGCAATCATCCATTTCAATAAAGTCACGTTTGAATGTAAATATTCAATAATGGGTTCTTTATTTAAACGCACAGTACAACCATTTGCTGAACGTTCTGCCGAGGCATCAGATAACTCAAATGCTTGCTCAACTTTTAAATCAGGTAGCCCTTCAATTTCTAACACACGGCCATTAAAGACATTCTTTTTGCCTTTTTTCTCAACCGTTAATAAGCCTTTTTGAATAGCGACATAAGGGATAGCATTAACTAAATCACGCAAGGTAATGCTTGGTTGCATTTCACCTTTAAAACGCACCAATACAGATTCAGGCATATCTAAGGGCATCACACCCAATGCTGCACCAAATGCCACTAAACCTGAACCCGCAGGAAAACTAATGCCCATTGGGAATCGCGTATGCGAATCACCGCCGGTGCCAACGGTGTCTGGCAATATCATTCGGTTTAACCATGAATGAATAACCCCATCACCCGGGCGTAACGATACCCCTGAACGCGATTGCATAAAATCAGGCAGATTATGCTGTAAATTAATATCCACGGGTTTGGGATAAGCCGCCGTGTGACAGAATGATTGCATCACTAAATCAGCTGAAAAACCTAAACACGCCAGTTCTTTTAATTCATCTCGTGTCATAGCACCCGTGGTATCTTGTGAGCCTACAGTGGTAATAGCCGGTTCGCAGTAGGTGCCTGGGCGAATACCGGTAACACCGCATGCACGGCCGACAATTTTTTGTGCTTGGGTAAAGCCTTTACCCGTATCTTTTGGATCAACTGGTTTTAAGAACGTATCGTTATCCTCAAGTGCCAAATGCTTACGCGCACGTGCCGTTAAGCCGCGACCAATAATGAGTGGAATACGACCATTTGCTTGTACTTCATCGGGCAGTGTGGATGGGCGTAAATCAAACTTGCAAAGCTCGCTGCCATTTTCTGAAACAATGACGCCGTCATAGGGACGAATGGTAATAACATCGCCCGTTTGCATTTTTTCAACGTCACACTCAATAGGTAAGGCACCTGAGTCTTCTGCCGTATTAAAAAATATCGGGGCAATTTTGCCACCTAATACAACACCACCACCATGCTTATTGGGCACAAAAGGAATGTCTGCGCCCATATACCAAAGCACCGAATTAATCGCCGACTTACGTGAAGATCCTGTGCCCACAACATCACCCACATAAGCAATAGGATGACCTTTCTTTTTGAGATTTTCAATAGTTTCAAGGGGACCCATACCATTTTCTACTGGCATTTTACTGACTAGCATAGACTGTGCATGTAGTGGAATATCCGGACGACTCCAAGCTTCTGTCGCGGGAGATAAATCATCTGTGTTAGTTTCACCCGGCACTTTATACACCGTAACCGTAATTTCTTTAGGCATTTTAGGTTTGCGGGTAAACCATTCTGCATCTGCCCAAGATTGAACAACCTGTTTTGCTGCATCATTGGTTTTGGCTTTTTCAGTGACATCATGAAACGCATCATAAATAAGCAAGGTATGTGATAAAGCTTTAACTGCTGCAGGTGCAATAACTGCATCATCTAAACAGGCAATTAATGGCTGGACATTGTATCCGCCTAACATGGTACCCAACAGTTCCGTTGCATATTCACGGGTAATTAAATCACACGCCGCATCAGCAGACGCGATCGAGGTTAAAAATGCTGCTTTAACATAGGCGGCTTGATCAACCCCTGGTGGAACACGATGAATGAGTAAATCTAAAATTTCTTGAGTGTCTTCATTGCCGGGCTGCTTAATAATTTCAATTAAGTCTGCGACCTGTTGAGCATCCAAAGCTAATGGAGGTAGGTTTTCTGCAGCGCGTTCTTCAACATGTTTGCGATAGGCTTCAAGCACGGTTGGTTCCTTATTTAAATCTGGGTTGAACTTAAGAGTGATGTTATGTAGAGATCTCAATTATTTATGAAAAGCCGTAATCATACAGGTATTATCGATACACATGAAAAGAATATCCATTATTCAATTGCACCGTAAATATATCCTGTAGGCTCGACACCTGCTTCCATGCGGCTGAAAGCCATATCTTTTTTCGACTCATATTTAAGTGCGTGGTGCTATTTTAAACGTAAATATAACAAATATTGAAAATAAGCTAAATCTCTACAAATAAACAATAATACTCTCTGAAGATGTTTATGTTGTTTACATTATACCTCGAGCTGAGCTCAATTTCTCTGCGATATCTTAATATGGTTAAAAAATAATGGGCTCTATATCAAGATTAGATAATTCGTAATTGTAGTTTGTGACACCAGTTACACCTAATAATATAATGTTATTTATGTTAGAATACGTCGCCTAATAAATGTACCTAATCAAAGGCCTTTTTCCAATATATGAATATTTTAACGTTTTTTCCTTTCTTAAGCTGGTTTAAATTAGTTACTAAAGACACAATAAAAGCTGACATGATAGCGGGTATCACTGGCGCTGTTATTGTATTGCCTCAAGGTGTAGCCTTCGCTACTATTGCCGGATTACCGCCTGAATACGGCTTATACACAGCAATGGTCACACCCATTATTGCCGCTTTATTTGGTTCATCTTATCATTTGGTGTCTGGCCCGACGACAGCCATTTCCATCGTTATATTTGCTGCGGTAAGCCACCA
>UOFF01000236.1_pt1 | contig 13354 bp, 15 predicted proteins | sample 1990091 | NCBI WGS metagenome assembly UOFF01 (sample SAMEA4728526, study PRJEB27164) | hydrothermal vent metagenome | biome: marine basaltic hydrothermal vent biome; feature: marine hydrothermal vent; material: mineral | place: Pacific Ocean | collected 2011-06-14/2011-07-23 | depth 1741 m | reverse complement strand
GGCTCAGTCTGTTGTTCAACCGATTTTTTGTTTTTTAGCCGGGTACGCCAATAACCAAACGCACTGTAGCTAATATTATTTTGTTCACAAAAGCGAGGTTGACTTAATCCACTAACCTCCCAAGCGGCCATTCGATCTGTCCAAAGTGCTTGTTTATCGATAGGTGTAGATGGTGCTGTCATATTGTATCCTCTTTAATTGTTTTTGAGGCCAAAGCATGACGGATTAATTTAACTTACGAAAGATGGTGTTCGCCGGACGCTTACAAACTAACAAATAGTGCAATTAGAACTTTTAAATCGCGATGTTCCAAGGCAACAGATGTTTTTCTTAGAGAAAAAATGTGTCATTTACCACAATTCAGCTTATGGAATATTTATTGGAATGATGCTAGTTCTAATGAAAAGGACAATATGGATTTGTTCTGGCATATTATTCAACAGGAACTTTCTATTTTTGGGAAATTATTTAGTCATATTGAAAGAGGTTATTTAACAAGAAAAGTTGCTTCTGTCGATATAGAGCTTCCGCAAGTACTGGGTCATAGGTATGACTGGGGACAAAAATATCATTTTATGCGGCGTGCCTCAGGAGCTACAATTCAAGAAGCACATCAAGAATCTGTTGATTTTATCAAACAAGAAACTATAGCCTGGATTAAAATAATGACCCGTGTTTTACATACATATCGACGAACTGGCAGGTCAGGAGGATCAACGAATGTTTTAAGAAAACAAGCTGCAAATCATTTAGCGCTTGCTTTGCACTCTTTACAGGATTCTTTTTCCTCAGGTCATACTAAAAGATCCAATTATAATATTGTTAAATGCCCCGGTGCTATTAAAGATATTTACATATATGAAAAACAAGATAGTCATAAGCATGGTCAACATGATTTTGATTCGGCTTCAACGAATTCCATTCTTTCGCGTTCTGCCGTGTATGCGTCAGCAGATTTGTTGAAGTTATGTGCATTCTCAATTTCTGTAAAAAACCAACAACCGATACGTTGGCATGCATTTGAAAAGCAATGGTTAAAGTTATCAGTGTGAGAAATACTATGGAGAAATCATTAAAAATAGTTGCGTGGATTATTGTTTGGGTGGTATTTACTATCGGCTTTGTAGAGTACCTTCCGCAAGATGGGCATAATATATTATCTGTGCTAATGTCCCCTATATTATTGCCATTTGATTTATTTAGTGCTGTGTTTTACCGGCCTAAGCTATCAATAGATTCATTTCACGTGGAAATGTTGTTTGGTTTTATATTTTGGGTAGTTGTTTTTTTATTGTTTTATTTTCCACGTAATCGAAATAATACGATGTAATTCGCGTCTTGTAAAGCAAACAATGGATAACGAGACGCAAATCTCATACTGTGAAAAAGAAGGAAAAAGGGGTCAAGTCACTGTTTCAATAACGCAACTAATCGGACGCCCATATGTAGTGGCATACTAAATTCGGTGGCCAAATTTAGTATGCCACTACAAGCGGATCCACCAGCCCTTTCACCAAGCACAATAAACACCTAAATTTCGGGTATATTTAGGGCATAGATATAGATTTTCGCTTGGCTTCAATTTCAATATCGTGCAGCCAATCAAGCACATAACCTGGTAAAATAGCTTCAGAACGATGCCGTGATAATGCGGTATAAATCATTGATGTAATCTTAGCAAGATCACGATCCATGTATGAACCACTCACAAATAAATCATCGTAAATAGTAATCGACTCAAACGACATATTTTGCACATCATCAATACGCGCGAGGCTGTATACGCCTAATGGAGACTTTTCTGCCGTACAAAACAATGCCTCTAATTTGTCACTGTCAAACCCCCCTGATAACATTTGGGTGATTGGCTCTCCAACAACTGACGGTAACGTCTTCAAAAATTTATTCCACGTTGTACAGTTCACAACTTGAGGGTGACGACACAACCCTCGACGATGAAATAAATCAACAAGCCCTTGATTGAAATATTTTTTTATTTCATTCACAACCCCTCTGGAAATATAGTACTTAGCTCCTTTTTGATGTAACTGATGAGCCAAAGACAGTGCACTCAATGCGTGGACCACTAAAATTGTGGTCACTTTACTGGGGATTCGAAATTTTTCGTATTGTATAAGTTTCGAGCGTTTAAAAGGTGACCCCCTAAAAGGTTCGATCTGCTCAATGGGATGGTGCGACAAAATGCCATTAAAAAGTTTAGATGTATTATCCCCTACACGCACCGATTCAGATAAAACACCCTTACGTACACTTTCATTAAAAACATGTGCCTTGTAGTTAGACTTTAAAGCTTGATAATCATCGCCAAGTGTAATCACGGAACAGTGAGAGCGCTGAAGTATAGCCAGTTGCGGTGGCGACAAGAAGTGCGCTTCATCCACAATAATAACATCGAAACCCTCAATCAAAACTTCATCATAAAGGGATGCTTTTTTAATTTTATGATAGTTCCAAATATGTAATTGACGCGATATGTCATGATCAGCAAATAACACCTCCCAATAAATACTGGCCCATTGAATGATTTGATTTTGCTCTTCTTTTGATAAAAAGGCCGAAGCACGTGATAAGTGTTTTAAATTAATGGTTGAGTCATCAGTAAAGCAAAAAGTAGACACGGTTCGTAGTACGGCAACTAGTACCTTAACCGGTGTCATCGACCCAATTGATTGAATACCGAGCAAATGGGCTGTTTCTTTATGTGATAAGGGTAATGGTTGATCTTTTTCAAAAGCGCGAGCTAACTCAGGGCTTATTCGCTTTTTTCTAACAATCTTATCTACTAGTTTATAAAAATATTCTGAATATACTCGGGTAGAAACCCGCCTTAAAACCGACTCTAACTGCCCGTATCGATTTGCCAGCAAAAGCACCCTTTTTTTAGAAAATTTTTCTACAATTGTTTCTATTAAGTGGGTTTTACCGGTTCCGGCATATCCATTAATGTGAAAGTTGTCCATCTCATTATTAATTATGATACTGAGATTACGGCTTTGCGCAGGCGTAAAAAATCGAGCACTCGAAGTATAACGACCAATATGTGGGTTCACAATGCACAATTGTGACGTTTCTTCGGTCGGTGACTGCCAAATCCAATAGCCTTCATCATCCAGATACTCGCCAGATTCAATCTCATTATCACTCATCAGTGTAATGTCATTTTCGATCAGCACAAACCGATCTTGAATCATTTTACTTTCAAACATCTGTTTGCACACACTCAGCAACTGCTCAGAACTCAGCTCTTTCAGTTGGTTAATAAAAACAACCAATTTTTTTTGAATACTGTTTATATTAAAAGGCACCTCAGTGAGTGAGGTCAGCACAAATACCGCTGAGACTTCCGCATAACTCAATACATTAAGGTTAAACGCTTCAGTATCGAATAATAATTTAAGCGTGGATTCTGATATAGGTAATTTAAACATAATTATGCAATTATCAGCTTTTGAATATTTCTCGATACCCAGTAGAACGGGTTTCTTATTTTGCAGACAATATTGATACTATTCAGGCACCCGCTGTATTTCTGCACCTAGGTACGATAACTTTTCTTCAATTAACTCATACCCGCGATCAATATGGTAAATACGCAGTACTTCAGTTTCGCCTTTCGCCACCAAACCTGCCAAAATTAAACTGGCAGATGCACGTAGGTCAGTCGCCATAATGGGTGCGGAATTTAGCTCATCGACACCTCGAATAATAGCAGTATTGCCTTCAACTTCAATATTTGCACCCATGCGTTGTAATTCTTGAACGTGCATAAAACGATTTTCAAACACGGTTTCAACGATGGTGCCGGTCCCTTCTGCGACCACATTTAACGCGGTAAACTGAGCCTGCATATCGGTTGGAAAAGCAGGGTATGGCGCAGTTCTCACGCTCACGGCTTTAGGGCGTTTACCCTGCATATCGAGTTCTATCCAATCTTTACCTATGGTTATTGATGCACCTGCATCGCGTAATTTATCAAGCACCGCATCCAACAGCGTTGGGTCTGTGTCTTTTACTTTCACTTTACCCCCGGTAATCGCTGCTGCCACCAAAAAAGTCCCGGTTTCTATTCTGTCTGGCACCACTTTATAGGTGGTGCCCTGTAACGATTCAACCCCTTCAACCGTAATGGTGTCTGTGCCAGCACCCGATATTTTAGCACCCATTTTATTTAAAAAATTGGCCAGATCGATCACTTCGGGTTCACGCGCGGCATTTTCTAACACGCTGGTACCATCCGCTAACACGGCTGCCATCATTAAATTCTCGGTGCCGGTTACTGTCACAATATCCATGACGATACGTGCGCCTTTTAAACGCTTGGCCCGTGCAATGATATAGCCGTTTTTCACTTCTATATCGGCACCCATTTCTTGCATGCCTTTAATATGGATATTAACCGGACGCGAACCAATGGCACAACCGCCGGGTAATGAAACTTCAGCGTAACCATAGCGAGCCAATAGAGGGCCTAAAACTAAGATTGATGAGCGCATAGTACGCACTAGATCATAGGGTGCCACCTGAGTGGTCAAAGTGGATGCATCGACTTCGATGCTCATGGTCTCGTCCACAGTAACTGAAACACCCATACTGCCCAACAACGCCATTGTGGTAGTAACATCTTGCAAGTGAGGTACATTTTGTACCACCGATAAACCTTCTGCTAACAAGGTTGCCGCCAATATGGGTAATACTGCATTTTTTGCGCCGGAGATACGTACTTCTCCGTTAAGGGTGACGCCACCTTGAATCAACAACTTATTCATTAATAATTCTTCGTGAGGTTAAAAGTAAGTAACTATTCAGCACATTTTTAAATAACATGGATAGTTTAAAAAACTAACAGTAACTGTTCAGATCGCCTCCAGAATTTGTCAGTTTAAGGCAGAAAATGTGAGCATATACACATATGTATCCATTTTCTAACGCCAAAATGGCGAATTCTGGGGGTGAGCTGAATAGTTACAAAAGTAAAACAAAAATTCATGACAAAGCCACTCACGACTTAAATTCATCGGTTAATGGCAACACTTGACTACAACCATAAGCTTGTGCAATTTTGGTTAGCTGCTCAGGTACGCCAGAATATTTTATTTGTACGCCTTTTTGATTAGACAGTTTCATCCATTCAATCAAAAGCGCCATTGAGGCACTATTAAAAGAACTGACTTGAGATAAATCGACTTTAAGCAATTTATTTTCAACACAATTAAAATCAATTTCAGATTTATTTAACAGCTGAGCTACGGTTTCAAAATTTAGCTCACCCAGTAATTTAACCTGACTTTTATGTTGTTCGAGTTTTAACATAGTCGATTCAGCACCTTAAAACGTCACTGCCATTATCGTTTCACTTTATACTTAGCTTCGAGCTGCTTAATCAAACCATTGATACCGATTCGACGAATGTCTGATGCAAAGGTATTGCGATAATTGGTCACCAAACTGATGCCATCAATTTTAATATCATAGACTTTCCAAGCACCTTTTTTCAGAACAAGGCTATAAGTAATCGGTATTTCTGGGCCACTGCCCTGGTCAATGATAGTCTTAACTTTAGTGGTGCGCTTACCTTCTGCAGGCGGACGATACTTAGGGTATTTAATTTTTTGTCCCGAGTATTCCGTTAATGATTTACTGTAAGTTCGAATCAACATAACTTTAAAGGCTTCTAAAAACTTATATTTTTGACCTTTATTTGCTTTACGCCAGTTTTTACCTAATGCCAGCTTACTCATCGCTTTGAAATCGAGATGAGGCAAAATAATTTTATTCACTAATTTATATATTTCGTCTGGCTGAGCTTTAAATTTTTCTTTATTTGCACTTAAGGTACTCAGCACTTCATCTGATGTCTGTTTAATTAACTGATCGGGGGGGAGAATCGCAGCAACATTAATAGTGCTATACCCGATAAGACTGCTAATAAACAGTAATGCTAACATTATTTTTTTCATAAATTGCTTCTTTAATTTAAGTCGACTCACCATTGACGACGACATATTTGACTTGAATTAACACTTAAATGCTTCGCTTTAACCCCAAGCATTTTAACCCTCTACTCGTCTGTCTCTTGTGCTTTTGAATATAAAAATTGCCCGATCACTTGCTCAAGCACTAAAGCCGATTGAGTAATATCAATTTCTCCACCTTCAACTAAATTTTCTTCATCGCCACCGGGAGACAACCCAACAAACTGCTCACCTAACAACCCTGCTGTTAAAATACTGGCTGAGGTATCGATGGGAAATTTATATTTTCCTTCAATTTCAATTGCGACAACGGCGGTAAATTCTTCATTGTTGTAACTGATTGAGGAAACCTTACCCACACGTACACCACCTGCACTCACTGGAGAACGGACTTTTAAGCCACCGATATTTTCAAATTGGGCTTTTATTTCATAGCCGCTACTGTCACCCCCATAACTGGCTAAATTACTGACTTGAAGCGACAGCATAACCATGGCAACAAATGCGAGTATAACGAAAGCCCCCACCAGTATTTCTATATTTCGAGTATTCATTAACGATAGTTTCCGATTAATTTTAGAGCGCTATTAGACATTATACATTAACGCGGTTAATACAAAATCCAGTCCGAGTACAGCTAAAGAACCATGCACTACGGTACGTGTAGTTGCTTGACCTAAACCTTCGGCTGTGGGCACACAATCATGGCCTTCAAAAACCGCTATCCATACAATAACAAAACCAAACACTAAACTTTTAATTAAGCCATTCATCACATCTTGATAAAAATCAACATTCGATTGCATTTGCGACCAATAAACACCTTCATAAATACCCAGCATTTCTGTGGCAACAAATAACCCACCCAAAATAGCAATCGCCATAAAGATACTGGTTAACATAGGCACCGCAATCACTCCGGCTAAAAAACGCGGTGCAATAATATATTTCATTGGGTTTACCGCCATCATTTCCATACCCGAAAGTTGCTCGGTACTTTTCATTAAGCCAATTTCAGCCGTGAGTGCAGAGCCTGCCCGCCCGGCAAATAATAAGCCCGTAAATACCGGCCCGAGTTCACGTAAAATACTCAATGACACCATGATACTAATGGAATCTTCAGCACCAAAATCCACCAGTACAATATAGGCTTGTAGTGCCAACACCATACCAATAAACAAACCTGCCACCAAAATAATTAGCAAAGTTTGTACGCCAACATGATAAATTTGTTTCACCAATAACCTAGGGCGTTGAAACATATACGGCAAACTTAAAATGATTTGCCATAAAAATAAGCTACCCCGCCCGACGCGTGCAAATCGACTTAAGGTTTTATGGCCTATTTTTTGTAATTGTTCATCAATCATGACTTACCACCATTAGCACCTTGCATCAGATCATCCATTAAAGGTGGCGCCGCATAATGAAATGGCACTGGGCCATCAGCCAAGCCCCCTAAAAATTGTTGAACCCATGCAGATTTAGATTCTTTAAGCGCATCAGGTGAACCACTTTGAACAACCTGACCATTGGAAATCACATAAATATAATCTGAGATACTGGCAGTTTCTTCCACATCATGTGACACCACGATGGAGGTCATATCCAACGCATGACTCATATTTTGGATAAGCTTAACTAAAACCCCCATGGATATGGGGTCTTGTCCGGTAAACGGTTCATCAAATAAAATCATTTCTGGGTCTAATGCGATGGCCCGGGCTAGCGCGACCCGTCGAGACATGCCGCCGGAAAGTTCAACCGGCATTAAATCACGCGCACCCCGTAGCCCCACAGCTTCAAGCTTAAGCAAGACTAAATGGTGAATCGCAACTTCAGATAGTTGGGTGTGTTCACGCAAAGGAAAAGCCACATTGTCATACACCGACAAATCGGTTAACAAGGCACCACTTTGAAATAACATCCCCATGGTGCGTCGTCGCAATGCATAAAGTGCGGTTTGTGATAACTCATGAACATTTTCTCCATCTACATGCACAGTTCCCGCATCCGGCTTTAGCTGTCCACCAATGAGTTTTAATAGGGTGGTTTTTCCCGTGCCGCTAGGCCCCATAATGGCCGTGACTTTACCGCGTTCAATATCCATATTGATATTATCGAAAATCATTTTGCTGCCACGAGAATAACGTAAACCGCGTATTTTTATAATTATTGATGATTCGGTAGCAATAACGTTAAGTCCTTAACTCAAATATTTGATGAATATTAATCATTTTACTAGTAGACACCTTTAAAAATAGAATTATAACAACCCAAGTGTCTGTACTATATATAAATCTTGGCTACTAGCAAAGCACACAAAGCCCAAATTTATGAATCATTTCACGTCGACTGATTCATATTATGACGTTAAATTTGCACTGAGACTTGAATATACCCGAAACGTTATAAATTTAGGTGGTATTTCCGTTATATTTCTCCCTTGACTTTGTTGAAATTCCTCACAATAGCCCACTATTCATCGTCATTTCGTCGCGTCAGGGGGAAAATAAACCAAAAATTTTACACCTAAATTCATAACGTTTCGGGTATATTATAGACCGATAAACTCAATAAGTGATTTAAAATCAGATAATTGCGTTACTGTCAGCCTTTCATCTGTTAAAAATATCGCTCTTAGCTCCGTATTCAACAACCCATCTTTCCATTCCCGTAAGCTTTTAGATTGATAATTTAATAGTGCAACATCGGCGTTTTTATCAGGCAGTACAAAACCTGCGAATTTATCCCCCATCACACTAATAGGCTTATCACATGGGCGACCGCTGGCATTATGAAAATAAAAACGAAACGCTGGAGGCGTATCTTCAACCCATTGTTCAAGCTCGGCATTCTCAATACGCCACTTAAATTCAGGCACTAAAACTGAAGTAAATTCATTGGCATAATAACTTAAACGCCAATCTTCGGGTAAATCATCCGGAAAAAAACTTCCCAACCAGTGAGCATGGTCCCAATCATAGGCCCCCACGCTGATGGTATTATCGTGTATCATTGCGCTTTTAAATTATGCTGAAAAATGGTGTCTATCATACTTGATTCTATGTTAATTAACTTTATTGCCATCCTTGCTGGATTTGGGCTATTGATATGGAGCGCCGACCTGTTCGTTGCTGGCGCCTCAGCAACAGCGCGCAATTTGGGCATTTCGCCTTTAATTATTGGCCTTACCATTGTTGGCTTTGGCACCTCAGCGCCAGAAATGCTCGTCGCCAGCATAGCAGCCTATGGCGGCAATCCGGGCCTGGCCATTGGTAATGCCATCGGCTCCAACATCACCAATATTGCATTAGTACTCGGCGCTACAGCCGTTATTGTACCGCTCACTGTACATTCAAGCATCCTTAGACGCGAATACCCTTTACTTATTTTAGCCACCTTACTTGCCGTAACTGTTATGTCGGTTGACAACGCACTCGACAGAATCGATGGCCTGCTAATGATAATTTTACTGTTTGCCTTAATGGGGTGGATTGTTCACCAGGCAATTAAACAACGGAAAGAAACCGCATTAAATGGTGTAGAAGACCCTTTAAGTACTGAATTTGAACAAGAAATCACCGATACAATGCCCATGGGTAAAGCCATATTCTTATTATTGGCAGGCATGATTATACTCCTCATAAGCTCTAAGCTGTTGGTATGGGGGGCGATAAACATTGCCACCGCTTATGGCGTGAGTGATTTAATCATCGGCCTCACCATTGTTGCTATTGGTACCAGCTTGCCAGAACTTGCAGCCTCCATTGTAAGCGCACGTAAAGGTGAACACGATATTGCGTTAGGCAATGTCATTGGCTCAAATATGTTTAACACATTAGGTGTATTGGGTATTACTGCACTGATCAAGCCAACGGCATTAATTGAAGATATAATGACACGCGACTTGCCTTTAATGGTTGCCCTCACGATAATTATGTTTATGATGGCTTTTGGGCGCAAAGGTTCGGGACAAATAACCCGGTTTGAAGGTAGTATATTACTGGCAATATTTATGGCTTATGAAGTTATTTTATACTTTAGCACCCTTCAATAAAACTGAATATTTTTAACAATCAATTGCACAACAACCTGTGGAAATGCATTTGGAACATTCGCTTTTAAATTCTGTTAATCCTGATCAAATCAAAAAATTAGGTTTAGCCGTTATCGACACAGAACTCGCAGCGGTTAATGCGCTAAAACAACAAATTGATAATAACTTTGTTGCAGCCTGCAAACTCATACTCGGATGCACCGGTCGTGTGGTGGTCATTGGCATGGGAAAATCAGGCCATATCGGACATAAAATTGCCGCCACCATGGCCAGCACGGGCACCCCAGCATTTTTTGTTCACCCGGGGGAAGCCAGTCATGGTGACTTAGGCATGATCACCCCAAAAGATGTCGTCATCGCTTTATCTAATTCGGGCGAAACCGGTGAAATACTCACCATTATTCCCATTCTTAAACGCTTATCTGTACCCATGATTAGCATTACCGGTAATACGGCCTCTACCCTGTCCACCGAAGCCGATATAAATTTACACGCAGGAGTAGAAAAAGAAGCTTGTCCCTTAGGCCTAGCCCCAACCTCAAGCACCACGGTGGCATTGGTATTAGGCGATGCTTTAGCCGTGGCGCTATTAGACGCCCGAGGCTTTACCGAAGAAGACTTTGCATTATCTCACCCGGGCGGCAGCTTAGGGCGACGCTTATTACTGCACGTAAAAGATATTATGCATTCAGGAGATAGCATTCCCCAGGTCACTGAAAACGCCAGTTTACGTGATGCTCTTTTAGTCATGACTGAAAAAGGCTTAGGTATGACCGCCATTGTCGATAACCAGCAAAACGTACTTGGCATCTATACTGATGGTGATTTACGTCGCACCCTCGATAAAAACATCGACATCCATAGCGCGCTGATAAAAGACGTCATGACAGCTAGCTGCAAAACTATTCCATCACATTTACTGGCTGCTGAAGCGCTGACCCAAATGCAATTAAATAAAATTAACGCCATATTAGTGGTCAATGAAAATAATCAATTAACGGGTGCATTAAATATGCATGATTTATTACGTGCAGGTGTAGTGTAATTAGCTAACTTACCATAATATTAATCAATAAACCCTACACAATAGATTTAAAGGATTCAAACAATAGCTATGCAAGAAATACTGGAAAGAGCCAAAAAAATAAAATTAATCATTTTTGATATCGACGGTGTATTAACCACCGGCGCACTGTTTATTGGTGATGATGGCCAAGAATATAAAGCCTTTAATTCTAAAGATGGCCACGGCCTGCGCATGCTGCAAGATGGTGGTGTAGAAGTTGCCATTATTACCGGTCGCACATCAAACGTGGTTGAACATCGCGCTAAAGATTTAGGTATTACCCGCATCTATCAGGGCAAACGTGAAAAGCTTCCCGCCTATGAAGAACTGATAAATGAAACCGGTTTAAGCCATGAAGAAATAGCTTATGTTGGTGACGATGTGGTCGACCTTCCGGTGATGACCAAAGTCGGTTTAGCCATATGCGTTCAAGACGGCCATGCGTTTGTCAAACAACACGCCCATTGGATAACACCCGCCAAAGGTGGCTGCGGTGCAGGACGTGAAGTCTGTGAAATGATTTTAGAAGCCAAGGGTAAATTACAGGGTATGTTACAGTCTTACATAAGCACTTAAAACACAGATGCGCACCATCATTACACTGACGGTATTTATCGTAATAGCCATTGCTAGCTATTATTTTTTACGTGACCTTACCGAAGTACCCGTTGTCGAAAAAACTTCAGAGACCCATTTCCCGGATTATTTCATGGAAAATTTTTCGATTACCCAGATGAATTTACAAGGTTTGCCCGAATATCAAATTAAATCGATAAAAATGTTACATTACGCCGATGATGATAGAGCTGAGCTTGAACAACCTTTTTTAACACTCACACAAGCTGAATTAAATATAACCCTACAAGCCTCACGTGCCACTTATTTAGAAAAAGAAAATATTATTATCTTACATGAGAACGTAATCTTTCACCGCGCTGCGTCAAAAACACAAAGTGAAATTTCTATTTTTACCGACTACCTTAAATTGAATACACAAACCTATATCGCAGAAACCCATTTGGCGGCAAAGATCAAAACCTCGCAGGGTGAGCTAAACTCTATAGGGTTAATTCTTAATAATATGCAGGGCACGCTTAAATTAAAGTCACAGGTTAAAGGCACTTATGAAACAACTAATTAAGGCCATTTTATTTTTTTCTCTATTTATCTGTATCAATGCTATCGCGAAAACCACCGATAAAAGTGCGCCATTACACATAGAAGCCGATCAACTGGAAATGCGAGAAAGGGACAATGTCAGCATTTATAAAGGTAATGTAAAAATCACCCGTGGCAGCATGATAATCAATGGTGACACGATTATCATAACCAATAAAAATGGCAAGCTTTATCGAATAGAAGCCAATGGCAAACCCGCTGTTTTTTTTCAACTAAACGACCTTGATGAAGCCATAAGCGCCGAAGGCTATTATATTGATTACAACGAAAAAAACAGCATGCTAGAACTTAAAGAGAAAGCGAAGCTATTAAAAAATAAAAACTATTTTAGTAGCGAACATATTATTTATAACACACTAAAAGACATTGTAAGAGCAGGAAAGCATAAAGCTTCTCCAGAAACTGAAACTCCAAGAGTTAAAATAACTATTTACCCTGAATCCGACAAAACAACAAATAGACAATAAACAAACTTATGAATATTCTTCGCGCTGAAAATCTGGTTAAACGCTTTAGTAAACGCACGGTCGTTAATAACGTTTCTATTTACGTTAAAAGCGGTGAAGTAGTTGGCCTGCTAGGCCCTAATGGAGCAGGCAAAACCACCAGCTTTTATATGATGGTTGGCTTAATACCGGTTAACGAAGGTCATATTTATTTAAACCAACAAGATATTACCCATTTACCCATACACCGTCGCGCTAAAATGGGCATAGGTTATTTGCCTCAAGAAGCATCGGTATTCCGTAAGCTGACCGTGGCAGAAAATATATTGGCAATTTTGCAAATTCGCACCGACTTAACCAATAAGCAACGTGATTTACACCTGCAAAATTTACTCAATGAATTACAAATCGACCATATACGCGACAACACAGGCATTAGTTTATCCGGCGGCGAGCGCCGCCGTGTTGAGATTGCCCGGGCACTCGCAACAGAACCCGAATTTATTTTACTCGATGAGCCTTTTGCCGGCGTTGACCCCATCTCTGTATTAGAAATTCAGCGTATTATTAAACAATTAACTGAAAAAAATATTGGCGTCCTCATTACCGA